>Ga0126342_10000007_pt1 | contig 87196 bp, 84 predicted proteins | sample Cyp1metagenome_FD_92528 | JGI IMG/M metagenome (GOLD analysis project Ga0126342, IMG submission 92528) | Coral microbial communities from Lord Howe Island, Old Settlement Bay, Australia - Cyphastrea 1 metagenome | ecosystem: Host-associated > Invertebrates > Cnidaria > Coral ...
CTCTGTCGCTGCAGTGGGTCTTGAGCCAAAGAGGCCAGTTTGGAATGCCCCTTTGGTACTGGATCCTAGAGTGTCGAATTATGTGATAATATACAAGGGTCCGTAGCCTACACTCTATTCGCATCATGTTTCAGCTGTTTCAGTGCATTTTTCAGTGAACCCAAAAATCACGAAATCCTTCAGCTTTTGGACTCACATGTGTGTGATGTCAAAACTTGATCGCCTCAAGTCCCTGCCAGAAATCTCGACCCGACCCTGCCTGCCTGGGCGGGAACTGGGATCATGGTAGCGGGCCTGGAAAGCGATCACAAGAATTTGGATTTGAATGGATTTGATATGATTTGTATGGATTTCTTCAACATTTCTGAGAATTTTGAGCAGGCGAATCAGTTGTGTGTGGGATTCTGTGCATCATGTGATTTTCATGGTATCAAAGGCGATCAGCTTGTGCAAAGCACGAAACAGATCGAGAAATCCAAACATCTACAGCCTGTCCAAAGTGACTGCCGCACAACTGCCACTGATTCACCCAATTCAATCCAATTCAGCCATGTTTTCCACTTGACATGTTCCATATGTTTCCATCCTCATTGGTCACAGCCATGTCCGCACCTCACAAGGATCGAGGCTTGGCCATCTTTTCACCTGGGAACCACTGAAGCTAAGGAGCTTTGGGAATTTGACAAGAAATTCGCAAGAAAATGGAGAATTTTGGTGAAGTGATGCAAAGTGATTGTGTTGTGAGTTGTTTGCGACTGTCTATGGGTCATAAGGCATTCTTCAAGATGAATTTCAACATGTTTTAACGTTGCATCACATTTCAAAACACGTATTTTCGATGACTTTCATGTGCGCAGTCCCACTAACTGTCACTAACTACCTTGTGCAAAGAAAAAAAACGTCTCTGTGTGAGTGTGTGACCGTTCACACCAAAAATGCATGTCCGCTTATAGTTGTGACATGTTGTGAAATGTTGATGGGATGGATGAGGTCCTGGCCACATGTACAATACATGTATAATTATGTTTAACCTAGTCCTGAGCAGAACGGCAACCGCGATGAGCTTCGGGTTTTGTGCTGTTTGAACAGTGGGATCAGATGGGATCAGATGGGATCAGTCAGATCAGTCAGATCAGTCACTTTCGTCAGATTTGCCTGGCTTTGCCTCTTGGACATCTCCCAACTTCCCACCTTCGGAGGCGGTTCTGTGGTCAATTCTTCCCAGGGTGGACTCTCTGCAGCATCTATGGCCTTCGCTGCCTTAGCTGCAACGGGCACAACCACCGTAAAATTAGAAAAATGTCTTTGTACTGATACAGGTTCACAATGTTGACAAATGTTTCTTAATGTTTCTTTATATTTTGCGACTGCAGCTGAATGGTCCTGCATTTTTTTTGCTGACAAACCAGATCTCTTGGTTCTTGGAATGAAGAGCCACAAGACGTTGCACAGGAATGATTGACATCTCACTAGGCCGCAACTGTTTTCCCACTACAATCATGGAAGCCTCCAGACCTCTTTGGATCTACCTCTTTGTAGGCTTCAGGTGGTGCTTTCAAAGGGCACCAGCATCGCTGTAGCCCGCAACATGTGGCCAACAGGCAAAAGCGCCCAGCTACTGGGGAGGGCCTGGTTTCCGGGCAACAAAATACATAGACTCTTGGGGTGCGAACATGTCGTTCCCACCTTCCACTCCTCTCATGAACTTTCCAGTCTCAAGAATGCTGAGCTTTCCCTCCTCCACCACCGCATCAATCATGTCTCTGTAGCCATTGCTGTCACCCTTCTCCCACAAGTATGAGCGCATGGCAGTGATGAAATAGCCTCCTTCCTTCAGTGCATCCACACAGTCAATGATAGCTTTGGCAGGCATATGGTTTGGCACCCAAACTCCATGAGCAGTCACAAGGTCATAGCGTCCCAATCTCTCCTTCGGCAGCTGCTTCTCCCCCAAATAGAAGGACTCACAGTTTCGATAATGACCACGTCGCATGGCTTCTGACACAAACTGCTCGGAGGCATCCATCCCATCAATCTGCTGAAAGCCCTGTTCATGGAGCAATCTGCCCATGAGGCCAGTTCCACAGCCTACATCATAAATCTCACTATCAGCATGAAGGTCAGTTCGCTCAAGGATCTTTGCAAGGATCTGTTCACTCTCAGTTGCATTGATCAATCGAACCATTTCATCGTACACCTCCGGCTTCATTGAGTCGTAGAAGGATCCAATGTTTTCAGCAGGCATCGATCGAAATCGATCCATGAGGGCTTGTGCTTCTTGCTCCAGGCTCGACATTGCGAAAGTTGAATGATATCCATAAAAGCAGTCAAGAAATGGATAGAGTAATGATAGAGTCACTTATTTTAGGGAATCTCTCTGGGACATTTCTACTTAAATAGCATCTATATAATAGCTTTGAAATGCTTTGAATCGTGCAGCTGCTGCTAGCTGGTAGCACTACCTGTTGGCGTAGTACTATCGCCAACAGCCTAACAGCTGTGGCACGTTACCTTTGGCCAAGCTCGTCATGTCTTGAAAAACAACAAGGACTGCTCCCTTCTAGGCCTTGAGAAGACACGGGGAGACCCTTTCCCATCCCTTTGTTTATCATGCATCCGTTAATTTGATTTGGACAATTGGCAAGCGGCTGATGGGATTTAAACATAGCTTGACTTGCCAAGCTGATAAGAATTACAGCTCATCATCACCTTTTAATGCCTTTCTCTGTGAGTAGCATCAATTTGTTCAATCCGTGTTAGGAGATGCATTCAAGAGGCATTGTCGTCAATAACCTCGCTGGCGACAGCCTGGTTGTTGGAAACCTTCCAGGGTCTCCTGGCAGTCGGTGTCCAAAACGACGATTTTCTGCTGGAGTATTGAAAGTGAGTGCTGAAAGTTCTGGATAAACACAACAGCACTGCAAACTGTTCAGATTCCATCACGCCGGGTTCAGGCCTCCCTGATATTCAGACAGTGACTGGTGTAGACACGGTGTAGCAATAGAGTTGCATCATTCAAGATATCAGTAGTCACTAGACTCCTTTGCGGAGAATGCCATCATGCTTAATGTGCCTACTCGTCAATCACACTTGAGTGGCAGGTCTACTTCTTCGTCCAGTTGGGATTCCATATCTATCCATATCTCTCGCTCATTCAAATGCTTGAGACCCCAATCGAGGCAAGACCAGCACGACCAAAATCATAGAACTTGGACAGCACGAGCACATCACGGAGAAGATCGTAACCAGCACAATCAATGTCACCACCGTCCGCCGATGCGGAAAAAACATGGGAAAACTGTTAAGAAAAACAAGGCAGAACTCACAGCATTCTCAGTCCTTTCGGGCATCATCATCGAGTTGATAGCAACATCGAACTGCGAACTGCCTGAGCAGGGGCCGACTCAACCTTGGAGTTTGTCTTTATCTTGTAGCTCCATGAAGCTCCCGGATGGATGTCCAGATTCTTGTCACAAAAGTTAAAAGAGCACGGAACGATCCAAGAGTATGGACCTTCCTGGAAGCTTTTTGGTGGTTCAAGAGATACTTTGGTCATATATGGTCATATCATCTGGGTGAAGCTTTAATTTATTGACCTGCAAAAAGGTCTGTGTAAGATTGTGTAAGGTGGTGAACGATTCAAAACTCATCAATTCTACGAACACCGAAGGCCATTTCGAATCTATCGGCCATTGGGAGCTGTGTCCCCGGCTGTGTTTAAGCTCCTGCGGGCGAGCAGGTTGCTGCCTGGAGGCCCAGTACACTCTCAACATCTCAAAATTCTCGAATAAGTCTTCGTTCGCGGCAGCTTTCACACCGACTGTATTCCAAGTGCAGTTACCATGAGATGTCGATCCTTTCCAAAGTGTTGACATTAGGGACGAAAGCAACAGCTCTGGCGTTGTGATGCACTGTGGCTGTACACCACGGTGGGTTCAAAGCCGAGGTTGGCGCTGGTCATGCCACCAGATTATGCAGCAGGAAAAAAGACCTCACTGCAAAAAGCCGCTATCAAGCCTGCAACTATGAAATCCGTCGAAAGTGCGATAAAAACAGAGTTTCATTGACATCTGTGTTGCGCTGCGATACTCAAGACCACCTTCCACAGAAAGAAAAGCCACAAGTCACAGAAGATGCCCAAGCTTCCAACACCCCAGTACCACTGCCAGATTGCGCTGCCTGGCATCATGGTTTCAACTTCTCTGGGCACTTTGGCTTCAAGAGAGATTTAACAAGAGAAGCCAAATTTGAAACATCTCCTGACATGACTTGACTGCCTGCCTCAACGCTATCTCTTGACAGAGTCTGCCCAATCTTTGAAGGTGAAGAATTGTATGCTAAGCGAGGCTGGCTCTACCAATCGTGGATGCTCCTGCTCATTTAGCCGAGTCTGCAATTGTCGAAACCGTCAGCGATTTAGGATGATTTAGGTTTCAGTTGCGAACATCGGCCGTGATTTCACAGACACTTGTTGGGCTCTCTATCAACAGCTTCGGGAATCCCTCCTGCCAGTCCCCATCTCTTGGAGGAGTAGGCAAGGAAGCTCCCTCACTTCATGGCACCGTGAAACTGGGAAGTGCGAAGGATACGTGGAATGTGTGCGTGCAGTAGTTTTTATGGTATTTGGATGTATTTGGTAGGTGGGAAGGTGAAGATGGTGAAGCTGCTGGGTGATGCTCGTTGGATGCTTGGTCCATTGCCAAAGGGGTTCCTAGGTTTAAGAAGCTTGGCAACAAAATAGACTTCAATAATACTGCATGGCTAAGAAAGTGAATCACGCAGGTCCATGCGTAGGCTAATTTATGCTCTGCTCCTCGCCCATGCTTCACACAACAAAGCTGCTTGAATCGGCGGGGTAAATGATATCCAATTCATGGAATTGCTTCTGGACTGAGCCCGAAAATTGACACAGCTGACTGGTGATGCTGTCACGAATCGTCACGAAAGCATCAGCTACAATCCCTGCCCATGCCATGCTTGCTAAGCTGCTTGCTATACTGCCTGTCCTATGCGTCCAGGCCTGTGTATCTGTCTTCAGGAGTCCCGTCTCTGAGAGGACCTGCGCTGGCAGGAGCTGCCAAATCCTTCAAAACCCCACTGTACAGTAGCCGGAGCCAGGCAACCCCAGGCACCACCGGGCAGTCCACTTCATCATCAGTGGAGAGAGGCGAATGAAACTATCTTTCCCCTGACCATCCATATCAAGTTGTGGGAAACATGCCAGTCTTGCGATGTCTCTCATGACCTGAGGGCAACGAGACAGGCAACACTTCGGCCTTTTAGGATCTTGTGTTGGCAAACGTCTGACAGATGCGTCATTTTTGGGCCCCAAAAACTCAAAACGTATTTGAAGGCTGACTGGACGTCTCTCACACTGCATGAAGGAAGGGTTGTCTCTTGTCTGAGGTTCATACTAAAGGTCTCACTGTCCAGAGTGGCACAGGATTACACCTGCTACGCTGTGAGAAAACAGCACAGCTAAAATTGAATTGTTCATGTGTGAGGCTTACCAATACCGCTGGGGTGCATGTGTTTAGAGCAAGAATCTGTCCTCCCGGAGAGAAACACGTCTTAATCTTACTAAAATCTGTTAAATTGACTCATACCATACTGATACTGATTCTCAACAGGCTCGACGTCCCCGCCTAAAGACGCCTTGCTTGAGGTCGATCAATGCAACATGCTTCAGCCCAGCTTCCCCGGGCGTCAGCGATGTAGCTACCTGAGTCGAAGGGCGCAATGCGACGCAACTGTCAACATGAAAGCTTCTAAGACTTGGACCGATGATCCAGGTTGGATAACATAGAACTCACCACGCAGGGACTCCTCACGGCCATGTGCTTCACAACGCAAAGCGTTAGTGACCATGGTCAGCGCCGTCCACATAGAATATCATAGTCATAGAAAGTGTATTGTGAAACTTGAAACTGTGAAACTTCTTGTCCACAGTTTGAACCGGAATGCAATTGGACACATGTTTATTCAGCTCTTTCACGACTGTTTCGATTGTGACTCAAATCTGCCCAAGCTCGTAGCACAGGCAGTCCATGGCAGTCCTGTGGTTTCACTTGGCAATCATGTTCGTGGCCCCAAATCACCTGGAGGCTGAAGCTGAATTCGGAGCAACTTTGGCGGGAAACTCCTACTGACTTTTCAAGCTTGGACAAGAATGATCCAATTCAACGGAGAAAACGTATGGAAACGTATGAAAACGTATGAATATGAAACAGGTAGCTGGTAATCTGTGGATCTCAATCAAAAGTTATCAAAAGTTTAAGGATTGTGAATCTGCTTTGCCATGCTTTGCCATGCTTTGCCATGCTTTGCCATGCTTTGCCATGCTTTGCCATGCTTTGCCCTTGCACCAGATCCAGGAAGGATGGCAACATCTCCTCGTGAATGCACCTGAGCTGGCTAGCCACTCGTGTACATTGGATGTACTTGGTCGGTCACGAATCCTGCAACCAGAATTGAACGCCATGGGTTCACCAGCGACTCCATGAGATCTCCATGGTCCCCAAATTCCAAAACCAACGAGAATCACTGAGAAGGATGCAGCGGTGGGAAATGGTGAAATGGATACGGAAATGGATACGGACTATGGAAATGGAAATGGATACGGAATCAAATGGAATAAACTCTGAATGAACTTGACACGATGCTGGACGTGTGCCCATCGCAAAGACCACCTGTTCAGTGGCCACGTCTTTCCTCGGGAAGGATCAGACTGGGCACCCGAGCGCCTTGCTGGGGACCCCGCCCTTGCTGCCTTTGTGCCTGGCAGAGATTTCCATCTTGGTAACCCTTCAGCTGATGTGGTCCCCAAACGCAATGGTTCAAAATGCTTCAAAAAATGATTCAAAATGGTTCAAAATGGTTGAAAATGGTTGAACATGGTTGAAAATGGTTCAAACTCAATGGCAAATCCTGCAGCTGGCACTGTCACTCTGGTCGAAGAAACCGTGCAGTGAGGTAGTTTATGAATGTTTATGGTAGTTTATTGCATCTGTAGCGATCCTGCCTATTCTGGTGGAGGATCATCACATGGAACCACTTGTCCGGATCGACAGGAGTCTGAAGGTGCAGGCAGTGCAGCACTGATTGGTACCCGCATAAGAAATGTTGAAGTCGATTGAAGTCGCATGAGCACAAAATTCTCAAAGATTCTTGAAATGTACTGAGCAAATCCGTGGTGTCTAATCAAATTTCAGTGGCTCCTTCAGGCAAAGGTGCTGATGATTTGCGGAGCAGCAACAAAAGGGCAATGCAGCAATGCATCTCATACAATGCCAGCCGTAAGACTCTTTCTGGTTTATGTTTGGATGACTCGCATGCGAACTATTCGCTAAGATCTGAAGGATTCACTTTGCTAAGGGCGGTCCGCGATTGATCGCCCGCCCTCATTTTTGTGATGAAGATAGGATCAGACGGTCGCAGACTAGAATCACAGCGATCAGCGTCACCACCATCTGCAGCCTGCCTGGCCCTTGCTTAGCATTGGATGCTACTGGCACTTGTTACATACTTGCACCCATCCGCACCTCAAAGCGAACTTTTCGCGCCTGCGCATAGAATCTGTCAATCTTTTACCGTCTTTCACCATTCACATGTTATATTGTATGATCCTCAATGATCATCACTCCATATCACTCCAAGAATGGGTAATGACTTGATGACCAGCTAATAAGCCCAAAGTGACCACAACCCTTGCAATCGGTCTCCTGAATTGATCCCAGAATTTTCTTTGTGCTGTAACGTCAGCTGACTTGGCGATGCAATATGGTTTTTTACGCTTCAGAAGGTCCTTTGCTTTGCGTCGACTATTCCCCTCCCAAATATATGGATCTAAAATTATTTAAATAATTTAATATATATTATATATAATATAATATATTATCTAATATCTACTGTAATATACATGCAAATGACCCAGCCGGCCTGAAAGGCTCTATGAAGTCGTTCATCTCGGATGTTCCCCAAGCCATAGATGGCCACTTGAGATCTACCCTGAGGCCACCATTGGATCATGGCTGGCTTAGTTCAACTGGCAGGGTTTGTTTCTGCTCAATCCATGTCATCATGTCACCATATTCATGCTAAATCCCTGTTAGTATTGTGAGTGCACAGCATTTGAAGATAGTACGCAACAAGGGAACTGCTGTTGTTTGCTCTTTGCACAGCTCTTGTTTTCTGGTTGAAAGATTGACCCATAACATGGATATTGCTGGTGCTGGTGGCAAATGTTTCAACTCCACAGCTTCTCCACCACCTTGCTGAGCAGCAATGGTCGAATCACGATGTCCTGCACTGCTGCGGTCAATTTTTTTCCGAGGATTAGGCTACCAGGGGATAGCAACAGGCGGAAACTGGTTGACTCAGAAATATTTGTGACAACAGGGTGGCATAGCTGCACCTCTAAATCTTCGTGACGGCCAAAGTAGTTGCACAGGCCTGCAACCTCAGAGATGCTCAGGCCAAGGGACCATACTACAAAAGCTGTTTGATATTTGGGGTTCCAATATGCAATCAGAGCAGTTGGCAAGAAATCTTTCTCTTGGACTTGGCAGACTCTGGACAATATGTAATTTGTGTACTAATAAACCCAGAATTTCTGGTCTTTCATACAAGAAAAACACAAACAGGCACATTCATCACGGTCCCGGCTCAGTCTTGCACTGTTCCAAAAATATGCATATTGTTGTGGAACAAACAACGGTGATGCAGCTTTTTCTCAAAAGGGGTACCCACAGGGGGTGGTACATATAATAATTCAAAATAAAGAAGGCTGATTATTTCGTCAACAAATATTACCTGTATGAAAAGTGCATCTAAACAATGCTAAATCACAACCCAACTCTATCCCCCCCAGGAATATACCCTCTCTCGCTTTATAGATGTCTATTTAAATTCTATTTATTGGTGTCTAATGGTGTCTACATATGTCAATGAAAGGATTTGTTTGTCTCTCGACAGCTGTGTTTTTAGTCACACCAAAAACTAACGCTGAGGACATCGACCTCTAAGAGGTTTGCAGCGCAGAGATTACTTTCACCGCCAGGATCATCGTGGTTCCCGTGGATCATGAAGCTGGCGCTTGATGGCGCTTGGGAGCTTGGGAGTGGCGTTACGACTAGTGTTCCAGAACCATACAAGCTCCCAAACTGAGGGATACATAAAAGTGCAAATAACATCAAATAACAAATACTAAGGCTCGCAGGTCTCAAATTTGCCGGGCTTTCGAAGAATGAGAACTAGTATAGTACGTATATGTACGTATAGTGCCTATAGTATAGTACGTACTACGTACTGATTTTGCATTTTGCAACTCTCTGTAAGTCCAACAGCTCGCAAGCTCTCAACATCGCCAGATGCACAAAGGGCACTCCACGTTCATGTTTGGATCTTGGTAATTCACCATTCCTCTGGAGAAACTAACTGCTGGATCGCTCACCACCTGTCAGGGTGCATTTTCTCTGGCAAAGACGCCAAGTTGTTCCCACTTTTGGAAAGCATCGTTAATTCATTGGCTGAAATGCAGAACGACTCAAAGCCTACATCCCGAAACCCCAACATACTCAAACTGCGAGCACTGGAATCATTCCCCCCAATACTGTGAACCATTGTGAACATCTTACATTCAGGCAGCTGGGTGCAGAACACCTTTCCAAGTGTCTTGCATGATTGCAGATGTATGACCAGTACCTCCTGAGAGTGAAAAGTGTGCTTGCAACATCGTCACATCGCACTCCACATCTACCCAACCTGTGGCTAAGTGTAGATTGTTGTCAATATGACATTCTGACATTAAATATCCAATAATATCCATCTGGTATCTGGTGATTTCTTGATTCTATAGTGCTTGGATGATTCTACAGTTGACATCCCGGTGCATCCCACAGCCTCGAAGGCCACCTGTCCAGTTTCAAGGCATCTTCTGGTTGAAGAGTGGTTGAAACGTCTGAAGTCAAAGGATCTCAGGAAGTTCATGACCGAAACAACTAGATCAAACTGCTACCCAACTAGATCCAACTAGTATGGTTTTAGCCGTGCAAAAGATGGGAATCATCATCTACCATCATCTACCTGGAGAAATTGTGCGCAAAAAAAATCGGAATGACAGCGGAATATATGCCCCATGTGTTGCACTTCTTCCATGGGTCTGACCGAGCTGCATTGATGTACAACTCATGAGATGTTTTTCCAAACCACCCAGCCCCGCGTCAACCAGCAGCCTCTCCAGAGCCCAACGTGTATTGGCGAAGGAGGTCCATGGTTCGATAGAGGCAGCCCCTGTTTCGCTGTGGCAAAGAATCCACAAGATTCAGTGGATGTGGCTGGAATTGGGCCACGTGGGGATGTGATTCGAAACAATTCTGGAAAAAGACAGGTCATGTCTCCCGATGACACATGATAGTATTGTAGTCGTCCATCGACACAGGCGTTTTCGTTGGCCTGGATGGCTTGTTGTCATGAAAGAGGTCACCACCTGCACGCGGGCAGAGAGTGGGAGGAAGGTTCTTACGGTAAACTTCAGGATTGTCAGGATCCAGAAACACCAACATGACCAACGAATGAACGGAAGCCTCGCTGGATCAAGATTCGTTTCAGAAAATGAATGACTCGTTTTTGATCAACGAATCTCTGTTTCTTCGCATTTTTGCAGTGTTTGCAACCTTGATGCGCAAATCAAAGAACCATTGGGATCAGGTGGATTAATCATGCTTGTATCACTTATATATCACTTATATTATCACTATCAATTTATATCATATATCACCTACCAAGAAAACACGGTTGCAGTGGCCACAGTGATGAAATCTGGGCCATGCACCATGGAGGATGAGATCTGCCTTGCTCGACTTGCCCACCTGTAAGGCCTCCTGGTACATTGCGATCATGGGGATGATCAGATGTCAGAAGTCTTGGCAAGATCTCACAGAACCTACCTCAACGCATGGGAAAGAAGTGGAAGAAATATGAAGAATTTTTTTGGGATCATCTTGGATCTGAAGTTCTTGAAAGATTATGTCAAAGCTATTCCATGCCGTTGAATTTCCCTACAAGATCGTACAAGCTCGTTCAGTACAGTGAGTTGGTCATCTGCTCCTCCAAGGAATCCATGGCATCCTTCCCTCTGACCTCCGCACGTGGCGAACTTTGTAGGGTGAACAATCTCAGTATCTCCAAGCATCTACAGTCTGATCGGATGAAAATCTCGCCCATGTCTGTACGATGTCCTCTGAGCATTCTGTGAATAAACTCTTGGGCCTGCCTTGTCCTTTTCACTGTAGCCCACCTGGACGATTTTTAGCCATGGAGATGCAAGGCACTTTGAATTTGACATTGTGCATAAGAGTTTCTTACCTAGTGCGTTTGTGGTGGTTTGAACCAAAGACTCTGAGAAGAAATCGAGCTTTTCATAGCTTTTCAACTACTGGGATCTCCCTTCCCCAGCAGGTCTGTCACAGAAAAAGAACCTTCTCCCCAGGAGTCCAGATATCGAGCATGACACCTAACATGGAAAACAGATGGTACACAGAGGAGCTCTGCTTCAAGATCCCTCCACCACGCCCATGGCACATGAGTGTCTGTGAGGACCAGGATTCTCAGTGTGTCAGCATCGGGCAACTCATCCTGTCTGTGAGCCGCTCAATGGGGTTAAGAATACAGAATGATCCAAAAAACAGCTAACCCGATTGAATGTCATACCAACTTCGGGAGACTGTGAAATAAGTGTAGAGACACCAAAGGAAGCCGTGTCGTAGGGCATCGGTTTCAAATTGTTTCAACGATGGAAAGGCATAGTAAGCTTGAAAGCACATTCCTTCACTGACCTCCACTGCAAACAAACGCGCAACACAGGAAATGCCGGGCTCAATGTGCAAGAAAAAGGCCGTGCAATACCTCTTCGTTGTCCATGCCAACGTCAGCTAAACCTTTTGCATTCCCCCGTGACAATCATGCCGAGTGAACCGCCATGCAGCCCGCAGGAACGCTTCCCGCGTGCCAATGGCCAGGACGAGGAAAGTGGTGATAAATGGATAGAAAATGATAGTAATTGATTGATTAATTAATGGATAATCAGTGGCATGGCAATGAATTACTTTGGACACGGTCCAGACTGGCTTGGGTGGATGCTGCTTGCGTATGGTTCACCATGCTGAGTCCCACTTGGAAGTCGGAGTTCCAAAATTCAGGCTATGGACAGAGTGCCAATGGGCGGCGATGGGCATTATTTTCTATGCATGACTTGCTGCATGACCAGTCTAGCTACCCACCGTCGTCCGCTTTTGCACTGGGAGCCAAAGCAGGCTTTGACATGGCAAGTGACAAGCCAGGCTATGTTACTTGGGAATGTGGTTTCGGCCCAGGCAGTCACCGCTGTACTTCTCGTGCGTTTTGATCGTGTGCTGTCCGATTTGTACCGCAATTCAATACCAGTATGTGTTGAGTTTATCTTCTCATATTTGCACTTCGTCATATCATATGAGCCAAGTTGCAGTGTATGGTATTGTATCAAATCATATCTCATATCATATGATCAACATATCATATTGCATGTTGAATGGCTAAAAAAAACATAGTACACTTTCTGTTCAGTCTGATGTCCCTCAGGGCTGAATCGTGGGAAAAGCATGAAAAGGCCATGTCTGCAGCCAACACAACAACACAACTTGACTGTTGGCGCATGCAATTCCCGAGGAAATCAGATTCATGGGTTCAAAATGGTTCAAAGCAGCTTGCCCAAACAATCCCCAAACAATCCACCATGGTTCATCCCAACTGGTTCCATGTTCGGCCGCCTTTTTGTCTGTACACCTGACAGCAAATTACTGGCCAGGTCCTCCATGCGCTGAGATTGTCACTGGACATTGTTTGTCCAGCTGCAACGCCTCAGTTTGGAAAACATGGTGTGATTCGTTGTGCACATCACAATCATCACAATCATCACAGTCCTATCCTTCCATGTTTCCATGTTGGCTCAAACATGTTCAAACTCAAGCTGTTGTTTGCAGTGAGGCACGTAATAAAGCCTCCTACAATTGGGCACCAGGGGCGGGAACCGCCTCACAAGTCAAGGCTATGAATTTGCAAACGCCGTTCCTGTAACTTTGCTCCTTATGAAGTCGCATCTATGATAAAACATGATAAAAACCATTTAAAAAAGAACTATCGCCGTCCAGACGGGATGGTTTGCCTCATTTCTTTGACTTTCTTTGGCACTCAATCCTGTCCAATGCCTTCACAAGCATCAACTCACGTGGTGTTAACACGTTCATCCACAATCCAGTGCAGGCACCTTGTGCGTTTTTCGCCTTTGGCCCTATCGAGGCTACATCGAAGTCCTAAGTCTCAGCAGACCCAAGTTGTTTCGGTACTCCGTGTGTGGGTCCCCGATGATCCCAGCACGTTCAGACTCCTTAAATCTCGTTACCATGTGGTGAAAGTTGGGCAAAAATGCAGACATGAAGATGTGGATTGGACTTCATGTTGAACTTTAACAAAGACATTCTCCCAGGTCTGTAGAGTCCATCATGGTGCTACGCACCTTTGCCACAATGGAACTTCGACTTGGACCAAGGTGGCTCAAAGGCAAAGGATCTCAACATATCTCAATTACTCTCTGTAGTTACTTACTTGATGGCCAGGTGATGGCCGGGTGATGCCAGGCATCAACGCATCTTGGATTCGCCGAAGCTCTGAAAACCTTCGGAGCGTCCATGCTTCGGCTGGGATGTGCTCCATCTCTAGAGGGGGAAGGGGAGTGAAATTGATGAGATGCTTGAACTAAATAGATGGGGAGTCAAGTAAAGAACTTGCTAGAAATAGTGCGTAACATCCTGGATGCTTGAAGAGAGAATGAACACTTTCCAGAGCCGATGTTGAGTGGTTTTGCTGAAGAGAACCATTCCAGTTGTGGATTTTGAAGAGTCTTGAAGTAGAACTAGAAAGCAGCTCTAGAATTGCTATCAATGATGGGCAACCATGGTCTTGGCCACTACTCATTAGCAAGCGCCATTATTCTGCCTCTCCAAAACTTGGATCGTTTCCATCAACGGGCAGACAAGCAGCACCGGCTTCATTTCGTTGGAGATGTCACTCTTCAACTGCTGGTTCGAATTCATGAGCTTCTGGATTTCTTCAGTCAGGCACGAAACCTGCAAAGATGCCTCGGATTGGAGGCGTTCACGATCTGACACTACAGTTCTGAGAACCAAGGCAGCCAAATCTAGCCCATAGACATCCATAGACGCTATAGCCCGGAAAAGCATGAGTTCCCCTGAATTGAATGCACTAACTGATTGGTCCTTTGAGGAAGGTGCTTCTTTGCATCCTTTTCTCAATGCCAACACAACAACATAGCATTTCACATCAGTAGAAGTGTTCAAAAGCAAAAATGTTGCAACTTCTCATCGCTTCGCATGCACCACTGGATCCACTTTCTTGAACGGCATGCATAATTTGCATTAATTTCCTGCTACTCTCCACCACTGCCTATGATGCCTATGTGGATGCCGATATGGCCCAGTTACCCAGCGATCCTGTAGACCGCCCAGCTGACGTGTGAGCTCTGCGCTGGCTGCTGCAGCGTCCAATGAGCTCACCATCCTAGGCAGTGGGATCGGGTGAAATGAAGAAATATGGAATGGATATTGTTTTATTGTAGTTTGTCCTATGTCAATGTTAGTACTATCCTTGGCTAGAGTATGGCAAAGTATGACAATATGTATATATATATATATGGTAGGATAAGAAAACTAAAGTGGTAACTCACTCTTCATACTGCTGAGCCCAGCTTCCAAAGAGTTGAAAAATCAGTGGCAAATTCCAAAATAATGTCGGGGATGTTCACGCTGAAGAAAGAAACAATCGAGATCTCTTAAGCTGCTGAGTCAGCTCCGCTGAGCTGCTCAATCATCTCAATCTCTTTGATGTATTTACACATACATACATGCATATATATATACATATATATAACTATATATATAATATACGTATATACATTTATCATGCCCAGACATCGGGCATTGAGTTGGATGATGTTCAACTTTGGGCATAATATCATAATATGCGGAAACGAGCAAAAGGTGCGACCAGCACCGAAACAAATCCAGCAAGTGGCTCTTTGACACTGCCCAAGTCTTTCAGCAACGTTGTGAGCGAAGCGAATACATTCGTAGATGATTCCTCTTCTTCCAAGCTCGTCACGAAGGATAGCCTCAGTATTTGGAAGCCCTGAGCAAAACAATGAGATACCATGAGATGCCTGAAAGCATAAGGTATTATGCCAAGATTGGAAGCAGGAACGGTGACAAATAGATTCGTGTCATTTGGTGTTGCTGTCTTTTCTGTCATGGCCTGGGGACACTACGTTTCTCAAAGTGTCATGAACATTCATTGCTGTGGTCATATTGCATGGTTGATCATGTTTCGAAGGTGTTGTCAAAGGATACTTCTTAATGAGCAACACGGCAGCTCTGGGAAAATTGAGAATTGATAACATAACAACTCAGATTATGGCACAAATTTGATCTTCAAGTGCAGATTCCATGTCGACACTGGCTATCTAAGTTGGCCAGGACAAAACGAAACAATCTGGTCCCAGTGGCTTCAGTGTCGGCTCCTTTTCGTCGCCTGGGAGCTTCAACCCAACTTCGTACCTTGGCACGTGCACATTGGGCATCAAGTGTCGTCGTAGCGTCGTAGATTCAGGCCAATAGTATCTTGCCTACATTGCTGGGGCATCACATTTGCAACACAGCAATTCCATTGCAATGCCTTTTTCTGATTATCCTCCAAAATCGTCTGAATCTGAGGCGTCTTTAAAAATGGCTAAAGGATGCTAAAGGTACATGTTGCCTTTTCCGTTCGGGGAAGACTTGCCTTCACAAGCACAGAAAACACATTGCCAGCAAAGCAGGATAGTACACGTCGCTGCTTTTGCCCTCTCCAATTCGGGGGAGTCAGAGCGTTATCTATGTTATCTTATGCTATCTTTAATATTCATCTATCTCAACTATCTTGGAGTAGCACCCCCCTTCTCCCGCTGGCAACTGGAGATTCGCAGTTCCAAGGTCTTCCCCAAGGTCTTCCAAGGTGCTCTGTGTTGGGCCTCAACCCCCAGATGCAGTGGACCGGCTCCGGTCCTGCCACTTCGCGGCGGAGCAACGTGCCAGCCACGCCATGTTGACGCAGTTCCAGCAGCTGTTCCTTGGGCAAAGGACGTGACTGTGACGTGTGACATAGACCTTCGAATCACTAGTCACTAGTCACTAGTCACTAGACTACACATTGTTCATCAATGTTCATCATTGTTTCAATTTAGATTCGAGAAAATAATCAAAAATGTTTCTTTCATTGCAGATCTATACAGATCCCATAGATGTGTTTTCACTGCTGAAGTGTCCAAACCAGTCCCTCGGAAAGCTACAGCAAACAGCAACAAGCACAGATTGTTTGACAAACAGGTTTTCATGCGGAGCTACCCTCGGAGTTGAGCCGAGCTGCCGTAAATGCACCAGACCATGCAATCTCTGCCCAGCTGGGTCCACAACTCCTCACACTATCAAGGCCCAGTCCAGCAGTGGCACTCTTTAAACTTTACAACATATTTACATAATATGTATTACGGTTATACATGTGTATACTTATCTGTATAATATATATAATAATTATATATATAACGTATAATTGACCTTGTCCTGCACACACTACCCCACAAAGACTGACTCACAATGAAAATTGATCGAACATGCACAAATCGTTCATCACACGCAAATCTTCAGGCCTTAGCGACAGACTCTCTGGCTCTGCAGCCAATGGCAGTGGCAGCGTGCGGCAAGAGATTCGAACAGGCCTGGCAAATGCTGGTGGACAGCTGAAATGCTGATATTACCGAACTCACCATCAGCTGATATCCACTATATCATTCTATAGGTATATTGATTGTGATTGATTTAAGATGGCTGAGGAAAGCATTGCAGCACGGGGCCAAATCACTCCTGAATCAAGGACAGTGGCCTTCCCAAAAGCACGCCCTTTCGCGAGGCCGCCAACTTCACGACATACGCTGTATCCGCTTGCAATGCTCCGAAGGTGCAACATAGCTCTGGGCGTTGCCGAGCGACGGTGAGGTGGCTGGGCTGATGGACCTGGGTCACGTTTATTATTGGGGCTGCCATCTAAAAAATGCTGCTGTTGATTTCCATCCTGGGCATGAGAGGTACAAGTTTGCATTGGATTCTACAACTTACGTTTCTTATTTGCAATTCGATTCATGTACATTTGGCATTAAAACTATGAGAAGCCTACACATCCCTCGCGCCTCCGTCTTCAAGACTGACACGCCTGCCGTATTGGAACGTGTGAATCAAGGACCAGTTGGGACAAGAATGTACAAATGATAGCGAACAGGGTGAGATGTTATGTTCATCTTCTAGTTGCGGAACTGAAACCCAACACTTTGCCAACAACTCCTCTGTTCATCACTCTAAAACTGTCAAGGCTACTTGCAGGAAACAAGAAAAATGTCGCCAACTCAACCTGTTGAGGTATTTGAATCATTTTGAATGCATGTTGGTGCACCTTTCTGCACTTTGTCAAGCTGCTCCTGCCTCATTATGCTGGACTCACTTTGGCCCAGCGGCTGCACGGTGCACACAAAGTCCTTGGGTCTCGCCTTGTAACACTTGGAAGCAGGGAATGCAGCTGGTTTCGGCCCGGAGGAAAGATCAACATTTCAATTAACTCCCTGGGGATAAAGGGGACGAGATTGAAATTCTGTGGCAGGAACCATTCATACCACATGCATTGAGGATTACCCATGGACTCTCATCCACCATCAACCCATCATCAAATTTCATCCACAAATCACAAAGCTTGCATGACCTAAGCTAACCTAATCTAACCATACCAAATCTCACTCCATTGTCAGAATCCGCCCGTGGACCTGTGCGCTAAGTCCTTGCAATGGACAGGACCTGCAGTGACTACAGTGGCGAAGCAAGTGTGAACATCCGGAAGGGTTGGCGTGGCAAGGAAGAGGGTTGCTACTTTCAATGAGTATGTTTTTGATCAATGAGTTCATACATTCCTGTCTGGGTTACTACTGAGTGGACAAGTTCAGCCACGCTGCCAGCTCACAGTCAAAGACTCAGAGGAGACCTCTACAACCGCATCCTCTATACCTCAAGGCAAGACGAGGGTTTCAACCAAGCAAGCCAAGACTAATATGCCTGCTCTTTGTCTGGATTATATAGATTAGACGTCAATTGCAACACGACTGCAACACCTCACTGAGTAATGCAAACCTACTTGCAAGATGTACCCATTTCCTATACAGTAGCCTATTGCTACCAGCATCGGTTCCCAAACCGTAGCATCCAAGATGTCTACTTCCAGTTACTTCCAACCACCCCCCCTACCTGTATCTATGGGAGGACCAGCACGGTCTGGTAGTCGCCAACCACAGGTCTCTTCCAGCTGTGTGATCCTGAGACTCGTTGGGACTCGTTGCCGGTGGATGTTCTGCGAAGGGACGGTCAATGTGTACAGGTTATGTTTGGTCATTGCTATGTAATGTCTCCCTATCACAGGGTCAGTGCTTGCAGGGCGTCTTGAAAGTGCAAGAATCTGCCAACAGTCTGGGTATTCGCGGCTCAGGGTTTGCTCGGGTGAATTGCGACGAGGTTCAATGCATGGAGCAGGGCCCAAAGTATGTACCTCAGCACATCAGAGCATCATGCACTTCTTTAAATATGGTATCGCATCCACCAGCCTGATCCTTGAAATATTCGGAACTCACCACTTCATGCTTGGAATTCCCCTTCGGGATGAATGTGCCAAGAAGTCCGGTCCTTCCAATGTCCCCGTCAAGTCAATCAAAAACTGACCCAGCATGGGCAAATGCTGCAGCCCACCAGATTTTCGGCTTCTCCGAGTGGCATTCCGCTGATGACGATGATGGTCACGCGCAGAATGACAGTCTCCGAACCTCTGTCATTCAAAGATAGAAGCCAGACGGATAGCACCACCTTGGCCCGGACATCCAGTCACCGGGGTGAGCGGCTATCAGTGCTGGATAGATGGTCAAGCTTGGATTCGTGTGGCACTCACAACAGGGATCTATGGTGAAGTTTCGAAAAACGAGTCGGAAATAGTGAGATTCTGAATGATTCGGATATGTCTGCGGCAAATTGGAAAGTCACATGAACAAACAGAACGTTTGCAGTACTGTAGAGATAATATGAGATAATGAAGTGATAGATGCCTTTTGAACCCAATCATCTCCCCAACCCACTTCGTCTGCCTTGGGAACGTCGTTGTACAAGGCGGAAGCCAAAGAGATTTGACCTTGTCAGCACTTGGCTTAGTTGCCAAATGATGCTGGCAAGTAATAGCTACTTGCAGCTGGGGCCAATGAATTCATGCGGTCCAGTGGCCATGCACAGTCATCGCAATCAAATATGTTTCTGTAGTCTTCTGAATCTTCTAGGCTATGCAAGGCAACTTTGCGCAGATTTGGCAGAAGTGATGGAACCAATGTATAGTCTGTATATATATATATATATAGTTATATAATGTAAAACGGTCAATGCAATTAGGACATCTGCCACCTTGGAACACATGAAGGTGCCCTTGACCTCTGCACCTGAGGACCCGAGCTCATGAACTTCCTGTACACAGATACCGTCTTTTTCTCTGAATTCGGCGCCATGCCGCACAGTAAACAGCTGTGTGGCAACTGTCTTGGATTCACCAGTGGTCGAGCGACAGAGCCGCCTGCAGGTCCCAGGTCACCCCATAAAGAATTTCAAGTTGGGTCAGTTGGGTAGTGGAATTCTGTTCTTCCATCGAACCGCGATGAAGTAGTCTTTGAATCGGTACAGTTCAGAAGGACAGAATGAGCCGCCAGTTCATTTTGGCATAGTTTGGTATATTTTGGTCACATCCACCAAACAGCCTTTGCACCTGCTTGGAAGTGGGTGTCTCATGTCCCGTGAATGTGGATGCGTCACAAAATGGCAAACATGTGCAAATCATGCAAGACCATACGCTTAGAATCAGGTCGGTACACCATAAATCAGAAGCAGAGGATGCGGTCCGGTTTCATTCCTTTCAACTGATTTCATTGACCCATGCTCCGAGAGGTCAGTGGTAGTCAGCCCAATAGAGTTCCAGTGTGATCATCTGAGACTGGTCTGGTATTGAAAAGGAATACACTGAATACATCTGAATACACCATGCAGCCTATGGATGTCTATGGCAGGTTCGGCAAATTGATACAACTGGCCTTGTCCAGCGGCTGCAGCATGCGGCTTCCACTTGTACACCTCCGCTGGGTCAAGCGTTGCATCACTTGCTCAGTTTTGGCTCGGTGTAGACACACACACACACAGCCACTGGTCCCCACCCCGCCTTCCGAACACCTGGCACGAGCAGCAGGACCCAACATCAAGAAAAAATGTCGGCATCCATTATTCATTGACATCACATGAGCTATTTTGATTCAAGTGCGTGAATATCAGTCTGCCGCCTTCTTCCTGTCATGGCTAAGAAACCCTGCACATATGTCAAAAGCTATGTGGAAGCTCTGAAGTGCCAATCTCAAGAGTAGCGCCATCATCAGCGTCGTCATCCTTCCTCTTCCTCCTCATTATCATCATCATGATCATCATCATCATCACCACCATCATCATCATCATCATCAAATTAATTTTGTAAGCATGCTTCGCGAGATCTCTCTGTGAACAGCGATACCTGAAAATGATCGGATGTCAACCCCTGTACCTCCACACTGACTCAATAGCTAGTCACCTGAGCATCTGCAACTTTTTAACTGCGGAGCTTTGCCGGCGGCGATCCTCCAAGGCTTCTGCCATGCTGTAAATCCGTCAAGAGCTAGAACTGTCAGACGAATCTGAAGACGAACTGTCAGATTTCTTTTTCTTCTTCTTGCCTTTCTTGTCTTTCTTTTTCTTTTTGTCTTTCTTGTCTTTCTTTTTGTCCTTCTTCTTCACCGCTTTTTCCTTTTTTTGGCTTTTCTTCTCAGTCTTCTTCTTCTCCTCAGCCTTCCTTTTGCTACCCACTTTGTTTTCCTCTTCTTTTGGAGGTGCGAAGAGATTCGCCGGTGGTGGCAGAAATTCCTGCATCGTCTCCAGCCTCGGAGGTGCCGGGGCAGTGCCTTTCTCCTTCTGTCGCTGCTCCTCCTTCAACCGTTGGATCCGCATCGCAGGCGTCTCCCGCGTGGTGATGGATGTCATGGCCACGGCACGCGGATGCACGCCTTCGCGGACCAGGGGCGCAGATTCAAGACATCAGCACTGCTTTGAATATGTTGAATTGCTGTTGCAATGAAGTGAAGGTGTGTTGTCCTTGGTGTTTGGAGTGTGGAAGATATTTCAGTCTTCTTCAAGTGATCATTTCATGGACTGATTCTGGGTAAACAGTGGCAAGGCAAATGACATTTTGCGTATTTTTTCTCTTGAGATCATGATGTGCTTTTTCACTTGCTGGACTTGAGCCATCTCCAGCTGGCAGGACCATTGCAAAGCTTCACCACTGACAGTGACTCCAACCAAATATTGACCTCCATAGCCACCACAGTGCAATTCAGAATTGGGAGGCTCTTTGCATGCTCTTTGGGGGTCAAAGTGTTCATGTCATGACTCTTGCACCAGATCAACAAACAAGATAAACAAGGTTGACTGACTCTCAGGGTTGTCTTGACCTCGTAAAACCAGCCGTGAGCTACCCGATGGACGGAAGAGCTCTTTCGCATTGGAGCTCACTCCTTGCCGAAAAAAATGACATCCGAATACACGGCCGGACATCCAAGGACAGCACCGACCTACAAGTCACTCAGTCTATAACAAGATCGCTATAACAGAGCTGATCACTACAACATCGCTATGCCTTCGTCTCCGCGGCGTTTCTCCAAGCCTTGTGACCTGCAAACACTCGGGTCAAATCTTGGCTCGAATTTGGGAGCTGAGCTGAACCCAAAATTCTGGCCTCGGTGGTTCAAACTGCTTTTCTTGCTGCATTCCAAGGTGACAGCTAGTGACTGCTAGTGCTAGTGTTTGCTTCTATCACTTGGAGCCCATCTGTTTAATCATACCAGTACTCTTGAACGGTTCAGCGTGCAACTTGAGAAGGGATGGCAGAAAGGTAGTAGGGGTGTCATCAGTGGTGGGAGAACCTGTTGCAGGAAACATGTAGAAATGTGGTTTATTATTGAAAAAAGGATGAACAATTGAACAATAGGACTTTGGTGCACTCTGTATGTAGACAAATCAGAAAGAAATGTCACTTTCAGCCTCTGCCATGCAACAAACCCGCCCCAGGCACTCTCGGCACTCTCTACATGTCCCAAGAGGGAATCAAAAGGGGGGTCCTTCCTAATCCCAAGACCTGACTATGAGACACACCAGTGCTAACGCACATTGACTCAGGTAGCTGACGCTACCTTTCATGCCCACTGTCAGGTGGAAAATCCCTCCTGAGCCAGTCATCCCATTCACGATTTCTCAGCACCGGCTTGGGTCCTGCAAGTGTTGGAGAGTGCTGAGCCGAATTTTTTTGCGACTTCACAGCCAAGAGTGTCGGGACGTCAGCTGAGCTTCACCCTCGACCCTCTTTTGCACAAAGAAAAAAGAAAGTCTCCATCACAAAGGAGTGAAAAACCGTCCAGCCGGTGGAGCTTTGAATAGCTCTGTGAACCAGGAAACCTTGGGGCTTAATTTACTTAATCCGCAACAGTGCCATCCCAGTGTCTCCTCTCGGACTTGCAGTTGGGCTTGGATGATGCCTCGCAGTATGTCAAAATTGTCAAGCACTAGAGGGCGCAGTCCGGTGGAACCCTCACATGGTTCCCCATGAGGAAAGCCTTCCAACAAAGCCAGTTTGGGGATCGAAGCCGCCTTTGCAGGTGCGCCACAACCTCCAGTGCAGCCTGGTGTCAAAGGTGAATATTTTCCCGAAGTCCATGAAATTCCACCGAAAATTGCTGTTGCTTCGTTACAATGGTTTAAATCCAGGGCCAAACATGGCCAAACTGTAGATCAAACATCCAAACAGTTGTCCGACTAGGTGACGAAGCTTTCACTATCTTCACTTTATGCGGACATTGACAATGTACCGATTGTTAAAACACCCAAAATAGGCCTGCGATTCCTCCATCCCCAGGGCACTGCCCGCGACTTCTTGTCCACCTACAGGCTGAGATCATCTCAGATCATCCAACCGATCTCTTGGCCATGTTGGAGGTGATCTTTTGAACACGCTTCGCTCGCTGCAATATGTTGCAGTTAATCAATATGAATCAAATCTCGGATTGGTTGTTTTCATCGGACTCGATGTTGATATCATTAATACAAAGATACGAGATGATACGGTCACAGCTCTGAGCCTTGCCTGGGCTTGGTGCCCCATGAAGGCCGTCCAGGTGAACAGGCACCGCAGGGGGCTGTACCTCAACGTCCTGGCCGTCCTGGCCGTCCTGGCCGTCGCCATCGCACTATTGGGACCTTCTTGGAGCTGAAGAGCTGGTTGTGGTCACAACAGAGCGAACAGAGTAGGATCTTTTGGAATCTCTTGGATTCATTTGATATAAGTATGATATAAGATTCCCTTACCTTGAGCACGATGATTCGTAGATTTCTAGGAATAAATCTTTGGGACAAGTGCCGAGATAAAGCATGCAAAAAAGATGCACAAAAAATGCAAAAAGATGCAAAAGCACATGTCAAAACATTAGGCATATGAGCATGGTACTTTGCGTCTGAAGCTTCCATTGTCAACCGCTAGGATCCGCTAGGAGGTGAAACGCTCCTTCCCATCGCTGCGTGCCGTGACTTCGGCAGACGGTCTGGGTGGCAGCTGCACCTCCTGACCAGCCCCCGTGCAGTGCCATGAACTCCAAATTGCGAAGAATCCCTCCAACTGAGATATTCAGGGATCAATCATGATCAATCTAGGGCTTCAGCCCTTGATTTAATTCATTTCATTGTAATTCTACGTGGTGCAATTGTCACGGATAGGGCGAACATGCCACCGGTCAAAGCAACGTGGCCAGAGCCCACGGCCTCACTGTGGAGAGCCAATCTGAGCTCATCGCACTCCTGTGGCAATGAAGGGTCCATCCCATTTCTTCGCTACCGCTGGCTGAATCTAGCTGATAAATGTTGAACAAAATGTGATCATATCTTTGTAAGTTTCCCAAACATCGTCACTCAACACTTGATCCTGCTCTCTGTCCTGTTGCAGTTGTGCAGTGTTTGCCTGTAGCACCTCTTCCCAATACCGCCGCTCCCATGTGCTGCAGCTGCTGCGTAGCTGAGGGACCAAAAGTCCAAAGAAGCGCAGGCAATCCGGTCTGGCAGCGTGGCTGAAAAGAAATGGATCGGCCACTTCCACAGCCTTTCGGATATTTTCGGATCCTTTCTCGCAACTTGCCCCATCATGCCCCATCTCTACCACTCCAGGATACCCCAGGCGTATTCCACGAGCACAGAACAAGACATGAAGCCCTCGGTCTCAGAAACTGAGTTGGAAAACATTCCTGGATATCAACCACAACTCTTGCCAGTGGTGGGCTGTGGTGGGCCTCAAAACTCCCATAGCGAGGAATCGTTGTGAATGGCTCCAATTGCTGTTTATCCACCTGCACAGCAGATTTTGACCTGCTACCATGCAAATCAACATGAGGTATCATGAGGTCGTAGATTCACCTTAAAGTCATTCGTTACTATCGTCTAGAAATGAGTCACATCAAACATGCTCTCAGATTTAATGAACTCATGTCACGCGTATAGTATATCTTTACACGGATACATTTCTTCATATGTGCATGACGTATCAAATCTCCTCCAACATTTCTATCAAGTAGGTTTTAAGTTCAATGGAGGATAAGTTGGACAAGCTTGACCAGGGTCAATCAAGGTCGTTCAGTAAAGGTCATGGAAGACCTCTCCACGTCTCAAGCCCTTGTAGCCATCAGGTCCCAAGACGATACGACGAAATGCCCACTCCAACCACAGCTACGAGTACCTTTGCAGCTCAGATGACAGGTAGTTCACAAAGATCACAATCACGACCTCAGTCGCAATCTCAGCTTCTGGGCGACAACCTGGGAATATGATGGGGACATGACGGAATGACACAGAATGTCGTCGGGATCACAGCGACAAAACATCGTCACTCAGCTTGCCGCCGAGTTCAACAGGCATGGGCCTGGACCACTGGGGCATCAAGAAAAACAGTGAAATCCCAAGCAGCTGCCCCAAAGGAAATCATGCACGAAAATGAACGGAATGAACGGAATGAACGGAATGAACGGAATGGGTCAGCTCCACGTGCTTTGGTTTTACTTCATCCTGATGGTTTGATCCTTTGAGAATACTCATTCACGCCGAGACAGAATCGCTCACCTAGGACAGCAGCGAGTGCGAGGAGGAAGCGGTCGTTGCTTTGCAATTCAAGGAAGGCATTCGTCATGTGCATAGCGAACTCCTTGAAGCGATCTGGATGTGACATGAAACAATTTTCATTGAGGCTTCTGTGAAATATGAGTGAACTCCCCGGTGTGTAGCAGGCAGGTTTTCTACGAGACACTAGCCTAGAAACGATATGAAGCGATGTTCTGCCACAAACATGTTTAAAGCAGCATCTCTGCCTTGGCATGTGCAAAAGCTTACAAGAAATCACGCCTAGCCTGGAGTACAAGACTGAACGACAAATTAGATCCAAAGAATCCGAAGATAAGACTGGTGAAATTGAAGTCCATCAAATAAGATTTGATCATATGGTGACAATTTGTTCAACATAAGCGCTTGATATGCTTGGTTCAATTCCAAGCAACCCCGCTGCGTAAAGCACTTATGTTGAAAACCTATCCAGTCAGTCAACACAATTGAGTATAATTTGATGCGATTTAGTCATCTATGCCTATGCGCTACACTGACCTGCTATTCCTCCTACCGAAATTCTACTTCAGCTCAGAACCCCAGGAGAACAAAAGCAAGCCTAACAAAGGCCCACCATGTGACACACATCCTCTTTGGCTCACTACTCGCTTCAAAAAGGTGTTCAATAAGCTGAACACGATAGCAAGACCTGCCACTTGTTTGCTGGAAAATATTTAAGGTTGCAAGATCTACCGAGGATCCGCAACACTCAGGAAGATGACGACCAGCTCAATGAGTCTGGGGCCATTCCTTGGCAAGAGATCTTTTACTCGAACTGCGCGCACGTAGCGCGCGTAGTTAGGTAGTTGCATGTTTAGCCCTGCTGAGCAGACATAGGGGTAGTTGGCGCAGCAGCTCCAAGTCATTTGACAAGCTGCAAACATCTATATCCGCCGAGCCCGGCTATCAGCAAGGCGGAGCGCGCCAGAGGAAAAGTACCACCATGCAGCAGCACCACCACACCAGCACCAGCACCATCCGAGCACAAGGTCCGTCCTTCAAGGCCACGCGGCTTTGCACTGGCAAGCTACCTTTTCGGATGCGCTGGAAGCGGATTTGGGCCTGGTTTTTGTAACGTTTCAGAAGGCAGCGTTAGGCAGTGGAGGCGGCCATCCAAGCACCAGGTCCGTCCTTCAGGGACATGCAGCTTTGCACTTGCGGAGGCTACTTTTTTCGCTTGGCAGATGGATTTGGAGCTAGTTTTTGTAATGTTTCAGAAGGCAACGTTTGGCTGTGAAGGCGGCCATCCAAGCACCAGGTCCGTCCTTCGGGGACATGCAGTTTTGCACTGGCGGAGGCTACTGTTTGGACGCTTGGCAGATCGATGTGGCGCTAGTTTAGGTAACGTTGTTAGGTGGTGGAGGCGGCCATCTAGGACCAGGTCTGTCCTTCAGGGGAATGCTGTTTTGCACTGGGGAGGCTACTTTTTTGGACGCGTGGCAGGTGGATTGGAGCTAAATTTTGTGACGTTTCAGAAGGCAACGTGAGGCAGCGGAGACGGCCATCCAAGCACCAGGTCCGTCCTTCAGGGAAGATTGCACAATCGTCCCAGGTGGGGCATGGGTGCGCATGCACACGCCATGACGAACATGAAACTGCCTACCGCAGCCACCACTGCGACGATGCTCCACACGGCCAGTTTTGACAGTGCTCGTCATAATGTCGTTGCAGAATAGGCATGTGAGCTGGGTCAAATCGTCCAACGGAGGCAGGCACGGTGCAGAATGCGCCGCGGACATATAGTTGTTTGCTTTTTGCACTGCCACTATCTGAATTTCACGTCGAACTTCTCATAAAATTGATTCATTTGCCGCGCTCTCTCAATGCCGTCAAGCGCTGGTTCGCTATTTATCTATCTGTCTGTCTGTCTATCTATCCATCTATCCATCCATCTATCCATCCATCCATCCATCTATCCATCCATCTATCCATCCATCTGTCCATCTATCCATCCATCTATCCATCCATCTATCCATTTATCCATCCATCTATCCATCCATCTATCCAATCTATCCATCTATCCATCCATCCATCCATCCATCTATCTATCTATCGTTCTTTCGATCTATCTAATCCAATCCAATCCAATCCAATGTATCTATATATAGAATCCACCGTATCCATCGTTCTTATCCATCTGGCTACTGCATTGCATCGGGTGATCTGAAGACTTCTCACGCCTCAAGCAAGCATGCTTTCAAACATGCCGGTGTGTTAAAGCGTTTCTGTTGTACCAAAGGGTGTTTGCTATCAGCTTGATTAGTCGTCGGCGGCAGGGGGCGGCAGCCCTTAGATATTTTATATTATATTATATTATATTATACTATATTATATTATATTATATCATATCATATTATATTATATTATATTATACTATACTATATTATATTATATTGTATTATATTGTATTATATTGTATTATATTGTATTATATTGTATTATATGGTATTATATTGTATTATATTGTAATATATTATAATTATATTATTATATTATATTATATTATATTGTATTATATTATATTATACTATATTATATTATATTATATTATATTATATATATGTATGTATATCTATACGTATATACGTATATACGTATATATTATGTTATATGATATATGTTATTTCACCAAACTCCGCTTCCATGTCCCGTGAATCAGCAAGAAGAGCTGGTATGAGACGTATGGGAGTGTCATGCATTTGTGGAGCAATCGCCAAAGTTGGATCCCCAAAATATACTGCCGAAGTACCCGGCAGAGAGCAACAAAACAACAACGAAACAACAAGGGAACCAAAACGGGAACCAAAACGGGACCAAAACGAGACCCGAGGTCATCTACTCTGCAACCAGCTGCAACACGCCACTTTGATCCACTTTGTCCAAGCAGCGCAACCCGGCGATTGTCCCGGCTCTCCAGCATCGCATGCTGTCCACGCAAATTCGCCTGGTAAATCTGGACTACCCGTGGTAACTCGTGGTAACTGCACGCAAATAATTGTGATGGGTAGAATACTTGTTGATTGTCCTGGAGTGAGATTTCTTTGTCAGTTTGGCAAATGTCCAGATGTACTTTGCACGTGCCAGCTTTATGATACAACATTTCTGGGTGGCTGGTTGCAACTGTTTTTAACAAACAAAGTAGGGCAAGAGTTCTTAGAGTTTTTCACCCAAAACATGTTTGGGCTAAACTTTCACATTGCTGATTGAAAAGAGTCAGCGCTGCATAGCGCTGCCGCCTTCGAAGCTTCTTTCAGCGTGATCTCCATGTCCTTCTTCAAAGAGCTTTTGAAATGCGCGGTCCTTAAGCCAAAGAAACGAAGCACAAAGCATATCAAAGCATTGAGTTCCACCGGCTGACATAACAATAGATCAAGGATGATCAAGGCATAAGCTCCCTTCTACAGCCCAAGCAGACGGGGTCGCAGTTGCCATGGACTGGGAACTAGTTGGAAATTCCCAATCCCAAAATCTTTCTGCGCGGCTGCTCGACCAGTTGTCTCCAAGCTACGTACTGCTGAAGGCAGCAGTTGCTTTGTCCAGCTGCTTTCGCACTGTGATCAAAAAGTTCCCTTCCTGTGGTGGCATGTGCTGTCTGTTGTCAGCTTGACCCCTCAGGTTGCGATTCATCAGGAATCATTTGGGGAGTTTGATGCCTCTTGTGGCTTGAAATCAGAAAAAACAAAAATTACTTCCACAGCAGCGATGAAAAACTTGAACTTATTTGCAACATTTTGCAACCTTGATAGGATTGGAATGGATTGGAGTCCATTCAAAAACGGCAATATCTCCCTGCCGAAAATCCGGCAACTCAGCCAAAGGAAAAGCAACAAAGCGCCAAGTCTCCAGCATCGCGAAGATGTCTTGCAAGTGCTGCAGTTCAGGCACCAGCTGCTCTTTGACTGTGCATTCCAAGCCTTGAACTCCCTGGCCGGCTGGACTTACGAAAAAGCGGTTGTGACAGAGAGACCACTGTGGCCACCAGTCACGGAGCTTCCGTCAACAAATTGGCTTGGAGTCTCTAGGCCATCACAAATGCCATTCGGCATCTTCCCTTTGAGTGTATTGGGGAACTGAATTCAACTACTAGTTTCAAGATGTTTCAAGATGTTTCAAGTTTCAAGTATTCCATCCATCGCCACCTGCTCCGTCTTTTGAAACTCTTGCTCCAACCTTCCAAGTTCAGCGATGGCTTTCACCTGCCACAGGACCAGCTGGCTGGACTCTGTCTGATGCCGCGAAGAACATAATATATAATGTGAGAACTTCCTGGCGTTTCTTTAAACTCAAAGACTCACCGGTCGTTCACTAAATTCTGGCTATTTGTTGAGATATCAAGAGCTGAATTTCTCTTTCCATGGGCAATCAGGCAAGTCTGGGCTACAAAGTTCTCGGTGAAGCCAGGGGGATGTCCAGGTTCCAGATTGTGGCTCTGAGGCGAGGTTGTAGCAGTTGTAACCCAAATTGATAAAATAAAGATAACAAAGGCAAAAAGTTGCAGCAAGTGGATTTAGGGTTCACATTGGATGTTTCCAACCTCCCAGCTTTTGTTTCAAGATGCAATGTCACATGTTAATACATGTTATATGATTCGTTCGAACAGTTAAGATCTGTTCAGATATCCTGGCCTTGGTGTCTTCGCGTCGACGTTTCTCCTCAGCCATTGCTTCCTTGATCTCACGAAGATCCTGGGAACATTACCGCGTCAAATCTTTGTGGGAGACCAATGGTAGTGGTGAAAAGAAAGGCCAACAAACAGGCCATTCAAGCCATGATAAGCGATTGAATGTAGATAAAGTATCATAAAGTCATATACACATATAATCACATAAATACACTATAATGATCTATAATTCATAATTATTCTATAATGGATTAATGGACCATAATGGACCTCAGATATTCCCCCCACCACAACTGTACCAGCAAAGGTGTCAAACCTCGCTTTGCACACCGGGGTGGCCTGGTTCAAGGTGTCCGGAAAGCTCACCTGCAGAAGAAAAACAAAGGCCCTGATGAATTGCAGTGTCGCTGCTTGTTGCTTTTCTTTTTGCTTCTTGTCTTTGAACAGTGTTAGTTACTGTTAGTTTTGTACTCCTGAAAAGTCTGAATCCATGTTGATCCTGTTGTGTTCGTTGTGTCAGTCCGCAGCTCTGAATCAATGAATCTTGGTGGACAAGCCTTGCCTGAAAGCTGGGCTTCATGTAGAGCTGGGTACCTCAGCAAAACCATGATGGTGGTGCAGGAGCTAGAACAAACCACTCTGTTTCAAGCTTGAAAAAATGGCGGTGATTGCTGAGATTTTACGGCTTTGCCTTAGAATCCTTAGAAAATCCACCCTCACACCACTCCTCTTTTTGCGCTCCAAAAGAATGTCCCCTTCCTGATACACTCTGTCGGACTGGCTTCGTTCGATCAATCATCAACCGCTGTCAACAGAAAGATAAGTTGATCATCCCTGGTCTAATTGTTCAGACAGGGAGTAAGTATCCGTGACTCTCACAGCTTTGACACAGTCAAGAATACGTAGCATTCATCAGGCAAGAGTCTGGCCCCCATGCATCTGCGTCGAAGATCATTTGAACTTTAGACGACTGTGTAAGTTCGATCATTAAATAATTCCACTGATGAGCTGCCGCGCTCCCAATGCTCCCAGCTCTTCATGCAAATCTACACGTCTAAAATGCAGTGCCAAGGTGCACTCTTCATGAAAATCCTTGGTCAACTGTTCGAAGGTCCTGCGCACTGCCTCCGTCAAAGCCAGCTGTTTTGGAGCCTTCTCCAGCTTTTCGTGGCATTTCACGATCTCGTCCTTCAGCAGTAGCACTTCCTGCGCCACCGAGAGTGCAAACGAATGAGCGTACATCGCACCCAACTTTACCACCAACCAGCCCAAGACAAGCAGTTGCACAGTGAAGGCAGGTCACTCATACTCATCTTACGTATTCATACGTGATCTTGCGTGTCCTGTTTGACGTCACCAACAGCATGGGAGTGAAGTTCTGCCTTTCGCTCGATCTGTTCAGCTTGAGATCCATGGGCCACATCCTCTGTGCTTCCAGGGACAGCAGAGCATCTGCCATGATGAAAAGAGCAATGAAACACCACCCATTCAATGACAGATTCTGGAGCACTTGAAAAGATGGATAATGCACTTTGACATACGCTAGGTTCATGAACCAGAACATCAGCTGGAACCTCTCACCTCTCTACGGTATCAGTATCATCTCTGGAGGATTGCTGTGCAAACCTGGGAGTTTCTGTCTTGTGCCGAGGTGGGCACTTTGCGAATGGCAAGGGACTTGCGACCACACAAATCCCCTTTCTTATTGTTTTTTTTTAAATTGTTAGAACATGTTAGAACTGTGATTCCTTCTCATGGGAGAATTGGGAGACCAGGTCTAGATAACCTTCCGGATCAAGTTGCGGTGAATGCATCATCTCCCTATGTTGGTAGGCTGAAACAAGTTGACATCATAGTCACGGCCCCATGGCAGGCAAGATGCAAGGCGGGCAGCATATTTTTGCCTCAGACCCGAGACACTTGTCACAATTGTCAGAGCTGGGATAATTGTGGACAATCTATGAATTCTCATTGTGCCTCCAGTTGACTATAGTTGACTATAGTCGACTTTACCATGGAATTAGGTCATTCTGTTTATTGCTTTTGCTTGGCCCATTCTGCTCGAGTCTGCTGTCTAGTTGCTCGGCCTCTTGATGGTTCGCTGTCACTGAATCTTCCAAGATCCGCAAGCGTTCGATCAGCTCCTTTGGTGGGGCAACAGGTGGGTCCCATCAATGTGACATGCTACCAGCTGCTACCAACTCGCACAAGGTGAGAGTGACCTTAGGTCCGAAAATGACCTGTATTCACGATGTCCTGAGAGATGACATGACTGTCTTATCACATCCTCTTGCCCTTATGATGTTAGTCAGTTTGTTGCAATATGAAATGAGGTTGTAGGACAGTCCGACCATCATGTGAGGCTATGAAAATACCAAATCTGCTCCCACGGCATTGCGCCTGGTTGGACTGACGCAAAGATGTGGCCATGGACTCCTGGAAATGATTTAACTAAGAAAAGGCTGCTGCTGGACTCAGGTTCAGCACATACTTTGGAATGTTTCTCTAGGTACTTATGCATCTGTCTACTCCCTGAATCTCCCTGATAACAAATATGACAAATGTAAATAAAATTAAAGCATGGGTTGTGTCATCTCATCGAAGAAGCATATTCATCCATGTCGTTCATTCCTGCTGCAATCTTATCTGTACAATTTATATCCTGTCCTCTCAAAAATGTTTCGTGAGTCACCACCACTATCCCAAGACTACCTAAAACTACCACTAGCAAACTTCCAAACCGCATCCCCTTTTCCGCCGCCGACTGCCTTGATGAGTTTCATCTCAGCTTCCAAAAGCCCAACGGACTGCCTCACCACCGAAGCATCCTCCTGCGCCTTTCTGTGGTCTATGCTGACCAGCTCCTTGGTGGTAGAAAGTGGTCAAAACATCTCAAAAATATAGAAATACAATGAGATACATCTACTTCATTCTAGTTCTGTGTGCAGGACTCATCACAAATACATCATGCATCTATGCATCATTACTCTATGCTCTTCAGATACCATGTATGGATATGTATGGCACCCTCCATAGGGTTGGAATGAGTCACAGTTGTCGTCAGAATGCCATCTAAATATCATGCCACCTGCTAAAGCCATTCCACCTCTCCACCTAAACTTTCTGTCCGAGAGGCAGCAAGATGTTGAACCGTATCCAGGATTCGTTGGTTCTGTCTCTGCACTGCAGCTGTCTCGTCCCTCAGTCGTCATGTGAACGAAATCCCATTGGAGAATTGACGACTTAGCTCACTTAGCTCATCTTAGCTCCATCAAAAGGCTTCAAAAGGCTTGGTGGCATACCTGCAGTAAGGATCGCGGCCAATGTTGAGATTTCACCCGGCCCTTCAATGTATCTTATTCCACTCATTCACACACGACGTGCGGTCAGGTTGTCTCACATCTTACTAGTACAACCATGTCATACTGCTGCCATAACCTTTGGCTAGAGCCACTGAACACCAATGCAACCAACGGCCAGTACTGGTTCGTACTGTTGCCAAGCTTCTGGTGAGTTGTCGCAGTGGCAGCAACAACATCCGTGAGTTTCTCAACGGTTTTCAGGATGGTCTGTGAGTCCTCAACGATTTTCAAGGTCAAGGTCTGGCCAACCCTCTTGAATCCGTTGAATCCGTTGCATCCGACCAGATGTGAACCAGTTTCCACTGTAGAGGCAAGGTTGAAATCTATTCGTTGCCCTCTAGATCCCTCTAGCCCCGTGGAGCACTTCCAGATTTTTTTCAAGATCTTCCCCAAATTGTCAAATGCTTCTGGCATCTTCTGGCACACAGGTGGGCACCACGGACAATGCTTCCTTTCCATCGCCGTGTTTAGCATGGCTCACCCTCTATGCCCGGGGCGAACCTTCTCGGACTTTTGCTGCACGTCATGGAGGGTCTCCTACACTGCTCTGTGGTGCCTCACTACCTTATACATCTCTCATGATGCATATACAAATGTGTATGTACATATATTATATAATATTATATAATTATATAATTATATACAGTCAGTATGATGATGTATGCTGACAGGACAATGATGCATGTTATCTATTGTTATGTTGTGTTGGTTGGATCTTGGAACATCTGCCTGGATTTGTGGTCTCAAAATGTCCCATCAGATTCAGCTGCCCAGATCCCATCTGCCTTCAACAGCTGCACTTCTGCAGCCAACAGAGTCTCCGTGCTGCTGGTGCGGGACAACATGTCCTGTGGCATGCGAAGAAGCTCTTAAAAAAACAACAAACGGACGGGAAAAATGCAAATACACCTCGCACTCAAGTTCCACTCAAGACGTCTCACTGGATTTGAAAACGATGTTTTGTCGCAAAGTTGAGGGGTTGTGACTTTTTGGCGATCTGGCTTGACTCAGGCTCTGGACGGAGCCAAGGAGCATCTTCAATGGCCAAAACAGCGGCCAAATAGAAAGCAGAATCTTCTTTTGGGGGAAGCTTTGAAAATGAAATGAAAATGACATGTTCTGCTTGTTTTCACATTAATGGACTCGCTGTGCATATCAATATGGACAAAACAAGATATGCACAGCTCCTTGATCTGTTGCAAGTCCTCGGTCATCACGGCATCAGTCTATGAAAAGATATAGGCTCCAAACTCTAAACAATAAAGTGCAAACTCTGAATGGAAGGACCAACATCTGAGACATGCCGGGGCTCTAAATGAAGTCCGCCTGTCAAGGTCACGATCATGACAAACCTTCAATCCAAGATTCTTGCATCATGAACTGCACATCAAGCTCAGGGCCGAGGAATGGAGACCTTCGGGCCGGGTTGCGATGTGTGTCCAATGCACCAAGGGTACTGTAAAGACTCTCCACACCATCTTCAGGGGATCCAAATCATTCCATCACAATAATCACTGTCCAGAGGACGTGCAACCCCAAATCCAAAGCACAAAGAAGGTGCTCTCAATTGTGACAATTGGATGTTTACAATCGCGACGATTGTGGGCTTCAGCGGCTTCGGTACGGGTTCTGGGGGAAAGGATGCGCCAGCTACTTGCTACATCAGTTCCTCCCGCAGACATCCAGGCCCTTGTTTCATCAGGCTGGAAGCGCTGGAAGCGATTTTCAAAGATCCCGGTGAAGATGAATTTCAAGTACTGGTAACTTCATCTGGTTTTTCACAAAGAAGAGCCCTGCTGCGGCAAAGTCATCTGAGCCTCTCTGGCCGCTGGTTTTCTCTCTCTGGTGGCGCATGTTGCTGCCGAACTTCCTCGACCAGAGCAGCACTCCTCAGAGTGAGATGCCGCGAGATGCCGCCGAACAGAATTCGCAGAAACAGAAACGGAAACTATGAGAAAACAGAAACTGGGAATAGATGAAAAAAATGGAAAAAAATGGAAAAAGGGGAAACGCCTGGAGGTTGGCAGCTCGAGGAATCCCTCGAAGTAATGTTCTATTGGAGCCCCCACGCTGATTGGCTGATATGACCAACAGCATTCTGGTTGCCGATTCATGAGGGAATACACCTGTGCCACATCTGAAATGGAGCCAGCAAGCATCCCAAACTCTTGCTGTCTGACAGGAGAGCAATCATTGAAGAGGTGCGTACGTTACAACGTATACATGCACATACCTGGTTTCTACTGCAAGCCCCACAAATGAAAACCAAGTCTGGCAAAAGAATGCGAACATACACCAAGTGTATCAACTATACAATCAACGTTTCCCGATTCGCAATGACTACTTGCTCCGCTGCCCTTTCAATTCTCTTGCAAGGTGCCCCTTCAGAGCTTGTTGCATCTCCCCGAACGCAGATGTCAGCTCCGCTAATAAAGGCTGCAGGGCCATCGCCTGTCGTGGCCCGCACCAGGTTTGCACAGTGTGATTTAATTGCTGCATCAAGATGCCCTTGGTAAACGTGAACCTTTGGCTTGCACATGCTTGTACAGTTTGAGAGGCCTGCATGCTTTCGCTTGGAGCTGCACTTTCCTCTCTGCCTTGGGAAAAAAGAAAGGGTGCTCCTCATGTCTACAACTCAGCATGCTGGAGGCGCGGTCACTCGACCAATTGGTAGAATTGCATAATCCTGACCTCTAAATGGTTAGGGTACAGGCTGCAAGGACCTTCGGTGCTTTCAAAAACCTTGAGATGTGCCTTTGCGTCTGTAGACGATGTTTGGACTCCAGCTCGAAATAAATGGAAATAATTCCTATAATATCTTTAATCACTATTCATATACGTACAGTTTACATCTGTTTATTGCATCTGCCCATTCTTCAACGCTTGTGTCTGAGCGACGGCTGTTCACTGAAGCCGCCCGTTCGACCAAGAGGTGTCCGCGAACTATCTCAGAAAGCTCCTTTCCGCGAGGCTGCCCATTGCGTTGAGAGCAGGGATCAAAGAACATGCCGAATATGCCTGAAAATAAAGAAATGAATTCAAACAAATCCAAACAAATCCAAACAATCTGAATAGAGACTCTCTTTCTCTCTCTCTCTCTGAGCGCGGCTCCTCCTGAGCTACGGCCACACGATCCAAAGCACCACAATTGCAGCGTGCAGGAGCTAAAGATGCTAAAGCTCGGATCTCCTAAAGTTCAATGCAGAAAGATGCAGAAAGCACAGAAAATGATGGGAAAGGCGGGCAACGGGTGAAGGCCAGGTTGATTTTGCTTCGCAATTCTTTCACATCCGCTGCCAGCCCTAAACTCCCTCCCAGAGCCGTCCTGAAGGATGGATTGCAGGATCTGTGGCCGTGCTGCCGGGCTGAGCTCCTCCTCCCTCGGCATAGGCCTCGACACGAAGATGGGGACGAAGCCAAAGACAAACAAAATCCAATGGATCCACATGGATCCACCAGCGGTTTTCTCAACTGCAAAAACTGCGGCCCCACTGCAGCGAAACCACTGACTCTGTCAACACAAACGTACCCCTACTGCCCGATACTGCCTGTACATGCCTGTACTAAGGCCGTACTGGCCGAGTGACGGTAGTGGGGTTTCAGGCTTGGAGTTGGTGCCATTCGCCGCAAGTTCTTCTCGCAGCATCCGCCTAGTGTCCTTCGTGAGGATGACGCAGCTTGAATCCCAGTGAATGATTTTGACGTCAACGAGAAACAATGAGAAAGTCTCACACAAAGTGAGATGAAAAGTCACTGTGCCACAACTTCAGTCCTCATTCCAAGAATTCACCAGGTCCACCAAGCGATGTCCATACTCCTGCAAGCACTGCTGCGCGCGACCGTTGGATTCTGCCTTTGATAAATGAGTTTTTTTGGCGCCATGAATCGAACATCTACAGTATATCAGTACTCATTCAATCCTTGTTTCAAGTTTCCAGAATAATGATGTGCTTTGCAGGAAATTTCATCCCTCTATTCCGTCTATTCCCCTCATCTCAACTTTCACAGCAACCACTGGCCGAAACTGATCGATCAGTCCCTGCCATCGCTTAGAGGAGTAGAAGTTGGTCTCTCAGTCGGCGGTTCTGGCGATCGACGGTCCGGCGTCACCTGCAGATTTGCTGAATCTGTACGAGTCTGGGGTGCGGACGATATCCGATGACACATTGCAACTTGGATATGACCAAATATGGCAAAGGGATGCAAAGGGAATGTATATAGACATAGATTCCAGGGATCATGATGGATCATGGCATATTCCAGGGATGAGGCCTGAGACGTGCACAAGCTTCTCTGGTTTAGTCATGGGTGAGGGCCCATTCCAGTCCCGGCTGCAGTGCCAACTGCAAACGAGTAGCTCCGGCGGATCCAGAAGGAATCAACTTGCTGGGTGTGTGAAACGTGTCAATTCTTTGGCCTTGGGTCAAAGTCGGATAGTATCATGAATGACTCTCTCTTGTTCCATCTTTGCCATGATTTCCTGTGATATTCAACCTCTTATCACTTTGACTTGTTGGAGCAATAACACTGGATGCTAGTCTTCGGTGTTGCTGCTGCACTGGCGGAAGATGAACAGCCGGTTAGTAAAAGCGACTATCCTAACGACATGCAAGACCTCCAAAGGTCCAAAGCTAAGCATTCTTGTCAATAAAAAGCATGAAAGCTATCAAAATCGGAAATGCTGGCAAAGGGTGGACAAGCAATGCCGTCAAGTTGCGGTTGTAAAGTTTTTCATTCAGCATTGAAACATCTGAAGAAGCATTGACCCAATCCCCGTCACCAGTCGGTGTTCCTGACAGGTCGATAGGCCCCAGTAGGGTGAAGGATTTTAGTGGAACCTTAGTGTGACAGAGTTTGAATTTAGGACCAAGCTTACTGTCTTTGTGCCCCTGACTTCTGGTTTCTAGGGCTGAGGCAGGGTGTCTGATTTAGATGGGGGGAAAAGGATTCAGCCTGTCGCTTCTGTGACCTGTTGGTAGATTCCAACATTCATGCAAACCCCTTGCGAAATCTTTCGAACATATCAGAGAGGTGACCCTTTCAGATGTCAGCTGGTTCCACAGCATTGGGAAATCCATCTTTAAACCACCCATTTTACAATTGTTATATACGGTTCCATGGGCCACTTGCTTGGTATCTCCAATGTCATGCACCCATGTCAAGGTGATGTCTCAGCATCATATCATATTCTATTTATCCATGATTGAACGCAAACCAAGAAACGAGCTGATGCCATGGTGGCGACTACGAAAATGCTTCAGGCAGGTTAATGCTTCAGGCAGGTTTGGCATGACAGATCACTGTGTGCGACAACATGTTCATAGACTTCCATTGGGTCGGCTTCTATAGATTTCTATAGATTCTATAGGCTTCTTAGATCTTCTTAGTTTAGGATAGTTTAGGTCCTAAGTGGATTCCCATTTCGAAGCGTCCCGGTGGAGATCTTGGAGATTTGGATTCAACCTTTCTTCATCCGCAACGTTTCTCACGAGCCAAAACTTTGGGCTTTTGCAGAACCGGGAACCAGTCCGAATCAACTGAATCAACAATTTACATCATTTACAAATCACCATTCCACGTTCAGTGGTTCTCTGAGCAAATCCCAGTGTATGAGTGTTCACAAATCATGTTTCAGCACCTCCCAACTGACTGCTGCATACTGCTGCAAGATAACTTGCTGAAGTTTTGTCGGAGCATCTGCCATCGCCTGGCTTGCACCGCTCTACCCACCAATCAGCTGACAGTACCTGAAATCACTGCATCTGAGGCCTTTTTGATGCACCTTCTGATGGTCAAACTGTCTCCCATGTCTCCCAAACCAGCCACTTCAAATGTTGAAAACGTTGCAGTAGCTCAGCAACAGCATGGAGTAACAAGTTGCAGCCGCTTCAGTGCAGCCGTTAGTGCAACCGTTGCAAACGTTGCAACCTGTGTCACTCTTCTCCGGATCTGTGGGATCTGTGGGATCTGTGGGATCTGTCACAGATGCCATGGCGAGCTGTACAAAGGCACCGAGGTGCGGCAGTGGTCCCACGACTGCTTGAAGAGAGCATATCTGGCATATCGTGGTGGTGCAGGAATATGTTGGAATATGTTGTATGACCGGTATAGAACATGATAGATATTATAGAACAACAACATTTACATCTGACACAAATTTGCTAAATCCGCGTGAAGCACGGACCACCAGCCATCGACCACCAGCCATCCGGCAGGTTTGCGCATCTGGCATCATGGAGAACAGACCCTCGGAGAATTAAAATCTGGAAGTTGACACGACGACATCATGTATTTTGATGTTGGACACGAAAAAAATGAAACATAGGTGTCAGCGTGACTGCCATGATAAACCGGTATGATACAAATGACTGGAATGATGGCAACTGCAATTCCAATCAGCACTCCGAGGGACTCTGAACTAAACGGGCCACAAACAGCCCCAGCAATCAGCGCCATGGATACTGGCTGTCAAGCCCTGAATTAGATGTTGCAGAGTGGAACCGAATGAAACACTGGTCACCCCGCGCAGGAAGCTTCACACCTGGGCATTGCCTGGGCATCAAAAGCGGAATCAAAAGATTCAGGAAGCTGTTTGAATTCAGGAAACATGTTTGAATATGTTTGAAGTGATTCGAAGTGATTCGAAGTCCATGCCCAGAATCCGGGTCACCTTCTGTGACTCAGCGAGAGGCATAGGGTTGCATTGAATGCAAATTTATCTCTTGCTCAAACAAACACAGACCTGAGCTGGTCATACTTGAGCTCAATTTGATCAAAGGCAAAAAGATGCAAAAAGTGTACTTCAGAAAACTGGCCCCCATACTCACCATCCTCGCCGTTCTGGCTCCAGAGCAATGAGCAAGCCCTGGATTGTCAGTAGCCGACTTGGAAAAGAGACAGACCAACAGAATCTCAACTAAAACTGGATTGGCCAATCCGCGGGTTGGGAAAGGCTCAGTCGCTCTCCGATCTCTGCAGCCTTGCGGCGCAACTGCCACACTGCAAACGATGGAGGCGGTCGAAAGTGACTTCGAGTTGTGGCCAAGTGCCACGCTATCGGAGCACAAGACTTTGGTCCAAAACTTTGGAGAAAATGTCGAAGGTTTCCTCATATCCCAAGCTAACTATCGAACATCTTTGAGTGCACAACCTCCAACAAACAAATCGAAGACTACAAATTGAAGTTGGATCTCTTGAGAACAAGATATGACAAGAAACCAGCTTGTTCACTTGTTTCGAATACTCTCCCCGACCTTCTCCAGCATAATTAAAAATGCGCCTAGTTCGTTGGCTCTTTACTCGGATAGCCAGCTGCACAATCAAAAAAGGGTCGGTCAACCCTCTGTGCCTGCAACCTCGAAGATTCAAGCAGCCCAACCAGGCCCAACCGTCTTTGGATATGCTAGGATAAACTTGGATATTGGTCGCTGTTTGCAAAGCTACGTCTGCCCTTGGCTTCAGGGGCTAGGGTCTTTTGCTATGAGTCTCACTATTCTCACTCTGATTCTCCAATTAAACAATGGACTGAATGGACTGAATGGACTGAATGAATCTCCAAGTGCTGCAGCGTGAGAATTCTCCACTGAAATTCAGCTACAGCAGCCGCCTCCGACGACTTTCTCAGCAGGCAATCAGCAAGACTGCAGCTACAGCAGTGCTTAGCAGCGCAGCCATGTATCGACTAAAGGTCCTTTTACATGCGGTCAAGACTGTCAAGAGATTGGAAAGTTGCGTCTCTGCATCTCTAGATCATGGATGGTGTGCGTCTGCAACGAATCGGATTGGCTGAATTCTCTATCAAATCACACGCTTCCATGGAAGCTGCTGGAGGTTTGGCAACTAATATATACTAATATATATAATATATATATATATATTATGTTTCTTTAATTGAACGAAAGAATTTGATATGATCTACTCTGGTTCCACAACTTGATCAAAACCTTGTTTGGTTCACGACGTGTATTCAATGTGTTCTATGATATTAACAACTGCCGCACCGCTCCAACTGCAGTGATCCTGTGGCCGCTGCCTCAGTCAAATAAGAGCTACCTGCCGGTCGCAAATCGCACGGGTGTGTTCCACTGAATCCATTGCAGCATGGTTCGGCGCAACCAGGTTCAACATGGTTTAACCGTTTAACCAGAGGTTGCTACAGCGCCCAAGACTTTGAAGTCTGTGCAACCTGAATGATCTGAATGGTTTTGGCAGGTGATGTTCCTGAAACCAGGTCAAGTCCCCTTCATGAACTAACAATGATGGCAATGAAGTAACACAGCATTTGCTGTAATTTGCCATGATGTTGCCAAACCATGCCAAACCATGCCAAACCCTGTTGCTCCCACAATTTGACAAAGTGAACCTTCCCCCGCTGGACCTTTGAGGGTGACCCCGAGGGAGTTGAGCGCTCTGTGGAGGCACGACTTACCTGAAAGTCGCTGCTGTGGCGGGCTGCGATTCATCGTGAAATTCCCACTGTTCCGAATCCGAATTCATCTGAATTCCAGAGATTTCCTCTGACGCAAAATGACACAAACATATCAAGAACTACCTGAATGTACCTCAAACTTCAGCATTGATTTCTTTTCCCAACACATCCACTTTTTACACAGATTCTGGGCTACCAGACTCCCATCCGGCTTCTCATGGGACTGGTACCTACCAAGCACCTCCGCTGGAAGGATTTCGAGGCCAGAAGTCATAGCAGGTTGGCTGTGGTGACTACAGCATAGCAGCATAGCAATAACCTGACACATATATATATATCAGAAATTATCAGAATATGAATTCACATTATCGGTCAATGTCTTCCAGAATGAGAACAGCATAGCAGCTGCTCCCAGGGCTCCATGCTTCCAAAAGTTCTCCTCACCCTCGGAGCTGGGTGTCCCCGTGGCTGTTGGGGAAGCCTCAGGCAATATGAGATGCTCAAGAGATGTCAAGACTGGTTTCTAAATGTTTCTAAACTTGAAACAAATATCAAACTTTTATCAAACTTTTATCAAACATTCAAACATGACTTTCTGGTAGTGTTTTCAACCCCATTGATGTACCCATGCAACAGCAAATCTTCACTTTTTGCTTTGCATTGGAGGCTTGTTGCTTATTTGCAATGGAATTTCCAATTTGGGTCAGTGGACCTGCCAATGCTCACAGAAATTTCAGTTTGAGTGCCATTTACCAAATTCTTTACCAAATTCTTTACCAAGTTCTTCCCTGACTTCCCTGCTTTTTTTTGCTTCCGCCTTATCCCCTTGGGAGATCTTGGGAGGTCGACAAAATGGACACCGACTCAGCCGACTGACCGAAATCGGAAAAACCGGGACTCCTGCGCAGTGCTCCTCGCCCCTCCCAGGTGAGCACTTGGGTGTGCCAACCTGACAGAGTCTGACAGAGTGGAAACTATGTCGCATTAGAAGAAATACTTTGAAATACTTTGAAATATTAGAAGAAAAATTCAAAGTCCATTAACCTTCTGATACCTTCTGATCGTTGTCCTCTCAATTGACTCTCAATGCATCTGTTCCATGCTGATGATAAAACATGCTTGTAATCATCTCGTATAAGTGTATCTCTGCATATGTGTGCAGGATGTACACTACTATATTCTGCTGCTAAGCTAGTTCTTTTACAAGGGCTGTGATCACAAACCTCCCAACTTCATTGTGATACTCCAGCACGTGGTCGAAGTCTTGATCGCGAGCAAAGATAGGCATGATGCCGCTGTTGCAAAGTACTTGCAATACTTGCAATACTTGCAAACCTCCCATCATGTTCCGGGCGTTTGCATAATTCTATTTTCTTCTTAATGGGGTTGAACACCGGTCAAGTCTGCCTGGATGGCGACATAGGGACCACTCCAATGGCCAGACTTGGCTGAAAAGAAGTCCTGGGCTGTCACATCTCATCATGCCATCGTAGGTTTCAGAAGCGTCAGCGAGTTGGATGTTTGGGCGTTGGGTCACCCAACAAAACCATTTAAAAAAAAACTACGCTCATCCAAATTGGCTGAGAGAAAGTGTGCACAAGGATTTCAAATCGAAGGTCGAGCCCAGTTTGAAGCATCTCTCATTGCAACTTCTGGCAACGGCCAAGTTGAACCTGTACAGTACACGGTTGCCCGCAAGCCCAAGGCCCTAGCAGCTTCTGAGGTTGTCTCTTGCCTTGGCGTGAGGCTGTAATACTTTGGGTTTCAGGTTTTGTCCATTCGCCTTCGCCTAAGCTTGCTGCCGTAAACTTTGGGTGCCAGGCACAGACTCATACACAAATGATCCAATGATATTTTCGGGGTTTCTCTCCAAGAACAATTCATGTGCAGCTGAAATCCTGTCCACTGTGCGTATGCCCCCCGGCAACGTGTTGGTCGGTGTCGGTGCTACAGATAGGGCAACATGAGTCCTCAGCGCTTGGTCAACTTGGCTAGATGCAAAACATAATGCAAATACAAATGAAATAAATGAACATACTGTACCGATAATACATACACTGCGGTTTGGGGCCTGAAATGGCAACAAAGTGAGCCAAAGGCAAAGGCCCCAATTGAAGTGTCTCTACAAAAGAAACAAGCATTTCGGCCCCAACAATTGATGAAAAGAAAACGCCATCTGCCAGACCTCACCTAATGGCTCCAAGACATCCACAATCAGCTCAATAAGCAATCATGAGTCTCCAGGAAATTCGAACAGTACAAACTCTATATTCATGCACCATGAACATCAGTAAACATCATTAAACATCCATAAACTAGTTTTCTGCGACTCCTCACCTTTTTCCTTTCTTCAGCCTGCCGTGGTTTCATCTTCGGGCGCAGCAGCTTTGACTGCCTCCTCACCATAGCCTCCAGAGTTAGCATGTTCCCCCGTCGGCACATGTCGAATAGTCAAAGAGTATCGCTCCTCGCGTCGCAACGATCCATCGGCTTGAAGCTGCCTTTGCCATGGCATTGTGCCAGGGCTGCCAGTCCTCGTAAGCAACGATGAATTGGCAATACCTTCCAGGGTGTCGCAGGGACGATCAGCCAAACCATGCAGGTGCTTCTGATACGCATCCTCAGAAAAGATCAATAAGCTGCGTGGCGGTAAGAGAAGAGACAGCGCAGGAAGCATGCCGGTAGCTGCGTGTGCATGATCTCGCCAAAAATCAAAGACAGCTGCACTTCCCAGTGACAAGATTGCTGCCCAAGGACTGTAAGCTGGGCCATCTGTGTGTGGCAGAATGCCTTGCCCAGGCTCATAGTGATTCACCAACACATGATTTGCTCGTGGGGTCAGATTTCCTACTGTTGAAACCACCCCACAAAGTTCATCCAGCCATCCCGGTAACGCTTCGGGCACGAAGGGTGGCCCGACGTCACCACCGAAGCGAGCGGTGCGTTTCGTCCGGAGCGTCACGAAGTCCTTTCGCCTCCGCCGGAGGTTGCCGAGGATGGCGGCTTCGGCCTCGGCCGAGAGCCACGCTTCGAGCAGACGAACTGTGGCCACCGAACCGATCTGTCGCGGCAGATCAGTGGGTAGCGGTGGCAGTGGCACGTCTTCCGATGGATCCGATGGATGAAGATTCTCTTTTCCTTCTTTTCCTCCTTTTGACTGTGGCCCTGTGCCTGGAGAAGTTTCTTTCGCACGGCGGATCAACGCCTTCATGGTGCAATAAGAAAACCAATCTGCTGCAAGGGAACCATTTTGAATAAACATGAAGAAGCGTGATACATCTGCAAAGAAGATTCGCACCGTCAGACTATTATCTCTTATGGGGTGTGGCATGGCTGCTACATCATGTGCTGATGTGCTGTTGTTCAACCATTGCAAATTGTGAACATGGTGGAGAGATTGCAGTCATGTGTGTCTTTGCTATCAAATCTCATCAGTCTCCTGTGAGCAAAACCAAGTGGACTGCATCCCAACAAGCTGCAGTGTCATCTCCGAATTGAATCTGTTAATTGGCTAATTGGCTGTGTCATCTCCAGCAGTCCCGAGCTACCAGACTTGTTGCTGGAGCTACTGGGCGATGCTGCGATGGTCACAGCAACTTCCAAGGTCCTCAGGTTGCAGCCATGGCACGGGGCCATAGGTCACTCTCTTCATCACATGTCTAAAAGTCCAAAATGATTGAATTTCATATTGCAGAGTATGCATACAAAGTAAGTACATAGCAGTTTTCTATGAAAATGCAAGAAAGCTTATGATAGTCACAGATCTATGAGGAAAATGTCAGAAGCATTCAGAAACCGTGGCATACCGTGGCCCAGTGCCTTCTCTTCTCTCCCTCTACCCGCCCTCCCGCCATACCCCGACGCCCGGAGAACATCTTGGATGCACACTGAGGATTTGAAGGCGTCAGGTGCTGGGAGTCTCCATCTGTCAACTGAGTCAACTGTCTTTGGCACATCAAATGATCGCTTCTCTGCCAATTTGGAATTTGGTTTAAGAAGGATTTGAAGACCACCACTGACTCAAGCTTGTATCTTGTGCATCAAGGCAAGTCAATTCAAGATGTCTTTTTTCTATGTGGCAGTTGTTGCTCCATGAGCACCCAAATGCGGTGGCCACAATTAATTGAAATGTGCCAATCAGCGCAAGTGATGGTTTGAGGCAGCTTGATTCAACCACCCAGGGGACAACCACCGCAATCCGCCAGCCTGGAGCTTCAGTAGACTTTCTACACCTGAGCACACTGAGCACACAAACAAATTGCTGCACCAAGATTGGTTCACATCCAAACCGACGTTGTCTCTCTGCATCTCTCTGCCCATCTCAGCCCATCTCAGCCCATCTCACCCCTTCCGGTCATGGAATGGAAACCAACCTGAAACTTCTAGCACTGCTGGAGGCCCAGACCGCTCGGACCCTAGATTGACACCTCTCTTCGGAAGCGGCCTTGACAGGATGTGAAACAGGTTGGTCAGTGTTGGTCGTCCCTCAGGGTTTTAAACCCTTGCTCTCACCCAACATCTGCCAACACCTGTCAACAATCTCAATAATCTCAACAATCCTGCTTGAAAAGTGTACAGAAGGCATGGACTTGACAATCTCCGTTGGCCAAGGCACAAGACCAGCCCGACAGATTTGCCTGGCAGTGAAGGTCTGCAACAAGTTTCTCAACCTTGTCATGTCACTCGTTCTCATGTCAGGGGGTTGGAAAGTTTGGAAACTTAAGACAAAGCCAAGCCAAGCGTCTTCAATCGCAGGGTTTACTAAGTTTCGTAGATTCGGTCAGTGAAGGCAGCCGCAGCTGTGCTTCGCAGATGATGAACGTTGCGTTGCGGCCCCAGCCTCTCTTTTCACGGGCGATGGCGGCCTGATAAGGGTCGTTTGACACAAGAGCAGTCGTTTCAGAAATGTTTCGTCCCTTGCCCATGGCGAACTAAACATGGATCAACATCGACCATGAAGGATCAAAATCCGCCACCCGACACATATGTTGCACGGGGTCACACTGGTTGCTTTCTTTGGACACAAATAAGGCTTAAGGATGCTTAAGGAGGATCCCTAGAAACGCGTCGACTCTGAGTGCACGCGTAAGCCAAAAAAGAACGGAGAGAGATGGATATCTAATTCAACACATCTTCAACATCCGAGAAGGATGGATCACATATCATATACATCTACATGTCGAAAGTCCACTGACATAGCAGTTCTAAGAGACGCAACCCTTCAACTTTCAACGATTCCGTCATGGGCAAATGTCAGGGTTGCAGCGAACATGTTTTATCGCGTGTCTTTTTCTGAATCGGTTGGATCGTTTGGTTTTTGAACCACTGAGCCTCACTGAGCAGTCTGAAATTATGAACATTCAAAACCTGAAGTCCAAGTCATTTCACAGAGGTCAAGGGGGAACACCAATACACCTAGCGAGGAAACAATGTGGAGCGTTCACCAAGACCTCTTCTACTTTCCGCAAGACCTCTACTTTCCAAGAGTGCCAGTCATCGTTCAGTTTTCTTCGCTTCCTCTAGCAAGATTGCTGTTTGCGGCGGGCCTGGTCTGCCGCTGAAATTATGTCCTTGGCTTGGCAGGTACTTTCTCGTTGATTGATTGCCAAATAAAATGATTAAAATTGTATGTCATACACATATGTGTATATACAATGTATAATAAATAGATAAACACATCAAAATCAGGGTTGGAATTCATGATGATGGTGTGCTTGCAGATAAATTCTTTGAAACAAGGTGAAACAAAGCTATAAGTCTTAATATAGTCTGAATCAATCCTTGCCTGCAACACAATTTGTTGCCCAACCGAGGAACCCTCTTCAATGGTATCATTGAATATTTGGTATTGGATGGAATCAATCACCATGTTTAAAACGTTTTAAAGTATGCATCCTTGCGTTGATGTTTGGAAATCCAGCTAGCTGTCTGAATGGAAGCATACGGACAAATTGTCCCAAGAATCATTCACAGAGGTATGAATGCAATAACCAATAATACAGAGGTGGAAAGAAATCGCATGAAATCGCTATCTCCTCGTGTGGCAACCTGACCCTCAGGTGGCCATCTAAACCTCCCTAGAGAAAGGCCATGTGTCGGCGTCTCTGCGATTGGGAATCGGCAGCATGGGCGGTTGCACCATCTGTACCTGGAGCAAAGATAGCTCTTATGACTCTCTTGTGACCTCTGAGAGGTGTGAAAAAAAAGATTCTCCTATGGGTACTATGTACCATGCCAATTGGCCAATAGGTACAGGTAGATAGGCAAATGTCAGGCTTTCAGCTTCCAATCCGAACATGCTTGCAGAGTGTTGGTCTTTCATGTGGTTCCTTTCACCAAGTCACAAGAATTGCTGCACGATTGGCTGAGACGATGAGCTGCGCGTGCGAGTCGCGCCAGCTGAGACCGGGTGATGCTCAACTGATCTGTTCACTGAAGTGAAGTCCAGTAAATGCAACAAAATGCTCAAACCGTGGATGCTGGAGCAAAGCTAGTGGTGCGGGCATGCTATGATGTGATGTGTTTTGCCTGTTATTCCATTGTTTGTTTGGGGAACCTAAATTTTGCTTTGCTCAACAAAAAAAAATCAGGATGCAAAACCTGGATTGACACGATTCATAAGCTGTCTGTATCGAGCTGTCGTATCTTGCTTAAGTTTGCAAGATAAGTGTTAAATGTGGGGCAAACTGCCCCGGAGATCGCTGAACGGCGAGGTGAGGATGCTGGATGTTGGATTGCAGCGATAAATGCTTGTTTATGATTTATATGATTTCTATGGTATATATAAATATACATACATTATTTATATAAAAATATACATATATGTGTGTATGATCCTTGTCCCCAAAAAGGTCCGCAAAACCATGCCAGGTTTCACAGCATGGTCGTTGGGTAGCTCTACTGGTTGAATGCAGCCTCTGAAGGCACTTGTTTCGCTCACCTCTTCATCTATACTGGGCTGAAGTCAGTCAACTTTCCGACATTTGATGTGTAGGAGGATTGTCAGTTTGCAGTGGGAATCCTGTTGCTTCAATCACTTTCTGCGTCTCAAAACATGTGCAGTGAAACCAAGCTACTATTGAAAGTGAGTTCCAGGCACATTCACGTATTTCATCATTTCTCCATCTTCCATCAAACCCCGGTCCCTGTCCAGAACCCAGCCAGTAAACATTTTTTCCCATAAGCAGCTGAGCTCCACTCATCCTTCTTTCTGCTGCTCTCTGCTGCTCTTTCCTCTGCCTGTGGCTCAAAGTCTAAGCCTTTATGAAACTAAACACTCTGGATCAAAGCATGGAATTTGCAGCTGAAGTGTTCATGTTATTGCTATACACTGGAAAGTGGTCAGGTGTTGAAAATCGACAGGAAATTGCCCAAAATCAATGGAAACGACATGTTATGGAACTATATCTGCCACCCTCTTTCTTCCTCTGAATTACCATCATCGCTATAGTTCATAGCTCGCATGTACTGACTTGTGCTTTCTTGCTCCATTTTGTGATCTGTATAGAAGATCTGTTCCAAAAGGAGGCCAGAGGGAAACAAAGGAGCATCAAAACCTCAGACCCAATCTATGTACGATTCAATATTCCATGTGTTTTTTGTGAGGCCTCATCCGCCGAAAAAGGAAAGGGAAACAATGACAGGTGCTACAATGACTACAACATGTGCCTTGAAAGGTTTATCGGCTTATCTCTTTCAGAGTTTGCAGTGTTGGCGAGAGAGCATTTGATTGCATGCAACTGAGACGAACAGAGACGCTAAAACATTTGCAAATTCTTTGCAGCTTCGACCATGAATCAGATTCCATTAGATTCCATTAGATCGCATTAGATTGCATCAGATTGCCATGATTACCCGGCGAGCTACATCAGGCCAGTAATTGGCTGAGGTTCTGGGCAAGCTTAGGCTATCTCCGATATCCATGACATCCAAGAGATGAGTATACAGTATCTGTCAGGATGACATGACATCCGCATCAAAATACAAAAAGCATCTGCACCGTCAACTTCATGCAACATCCCTGTAGACCGTGAAGTCTTTTTTGGATTACCCAGAAGCTGCTGATTTCCCAGGAATAAAAATCATTGTTATCCTGAATATAGACATATTTGTTTATGTCGATATACTTGTAGATATGTGTATGTATGTATGTATGTATGTATGTATGTATGTATGTATGTATGTATGTATGTGTATATATATATAATTGATATATATACCTACCTACCTACCTACCTACCTACCTACCTGCCTGCCTGCCTGCCTACCTACCTACCTACCTACGCACGCACGCACGCACGCACGTACATACACATACATACATACCTTACCTTACCTTACCTTGCCTGACCATACCTTACCATACCGTACCATACCATACATTCATACATTCATACATCTATACATTCATACATTACGTACACACGTACGTACGTACGTACGTACGTACGTACGTACGTACGTACATACGTGTGTGTGTGTGAATATATATATATATATACATATATATATATATATACATATCAAGAACTGCGCAATCGTTATTGCTTCCCAATGCTCACATTCCTGCGCAAGCCCACTGTTTCTGAACTTCCAAAACAGTAAACCCTAAACCCAGGCCTTGCGCATATACAGTATATAGTATAATATATATATATACAGTATACAGGTGATACGTGCTTTTTAATGTTCATCTGTATCGGGGTGAAATGGCCCCACCGCTGCGCCTCTTTGAGCCTCTTGCCCTGCAGGGGGTGTGGCTACCGCTACAGGGTCATGTGTGTGTGTGGATTTCAAGGCCATGTGATACACACCTCAACATCTTCAACCCAAGTATGTTTAGGCAATGTACTTTAAATGTGAACCTGGGGCTATGGGGTACCCGTACGAGTAAGATCTTCTTCTCGCTGCTTGAAACATGGTTCAGCCCCTGACGGAGTCAACACAACATCGCTCACTGTGTCAATCAGTTTGTCTACTTTGGAAATGACCAGGTTGGCGCAATCCCTGTGCAAGAGAGTAAAGCCTTTCAATAGCTCAAGAAGCATATATGCATCCCATCTCAGTCCTGTTCTAGCCACTCCTCTGCTGCCGTGCGTGATTGTACAGGTGGGAAGTTTGAGCCTCAAGTCACTGTAATAAGAGAGTGAGCGCACTGCGAAGTGGAAGCGAGGGAAGCGGAAGCTCGAGAAGCAAAGCGGAATGCAAAATTGTTATTCCAAAGAGATCCAAAGAGTGTCACACATAAACCCGCCGGGAACTCCACCTTGAACGGGAACGAATGAAGCTCCAGGCGGCTCAGTCTCTGAAGATATCTTTGCAACAGCATATGTTGCATGTGTCACCGTGTGTCACCGATCACTTCATGCCAGGCAACTTGTCTCTTCTGCACTCTCTTGGATGTCAGGAGTATACGTGCCTCGTTGCCGGAGCTTGTTTCATGGATCAACTTTGCAACTTTAATTAAGTTCAGAAGGGGGGTTCTTGGCTCATGGCAAGACATGTCTTCGATACACGCTGCCTGCCACTATCTCAGTTCATTCCTCTGAAGCAGCCTTTGGGATAATGTTTGACTTCAGGGTCTCTGGGCTAGCTCCCTTACGGCCGTCCAAACTATTATGTGGCAGTCTTCGAATTCTGGACATGTTTGTATCATTTCGTATCACAGAACAGCCAACACCACAGCTGAAAGTCGCTGATTCAACTGGCAGTTTGAACTTGTTTAGCTAGTTGTTCTGGAATTGTGATTCGTTCCTCGACCAACGGAAAAACTGGTCATCCACAATCAAAGGGCCTCACAAAAAAAGCAGCCCTAAAAAATCTAAAAAGGTGGCTTCACTGATCGGGTCATGGTCTGCTTGTCCACAGTAAACTGAGATGCTAGCTGGGCTGGGCGAAGACCCGAGTACGTTCGTCTCTGTCGTCAGGAGTTTGTTGTCTTTCGACCGGAGAAGTTTCATCTGTCTCGAAAGTGAAAGACCTGCTGCTGGCAGACGTGCTGGCAGCTACAAGAAGCAGTCACAGTGGGGAAACGGCGTCACTACTGTATGAAAATGGAAGTCGGAGAGTATCCGAATAATTGTTTGGGAAGGAGGGCGCAGTTTTGCAGATTTGTCCTGAGAATGTTGCATAATGTTGCATATTTCAGGTCATGAATCTTCTATATTTCCCGGAGAGCACATTGCCGCTTAGTTCTCAACATGCCCTGTTGAGCCCAAGCTATTGCAGTGGCTCTGAGCTTTAAATACTCCGCATCTCATTTGAAGGATCGCGGCACTTCTCCGGTGAACTGTCTTTCAGGACAGATTGCATGGCAGCCTTAACTCTCCAGAAGGGGAAGCAGTAGCACGAGCCAAGCGGTCCAAGGCCCACCACAAATTCCTGCGGCAACGAATTGAGATGCCCTTGGGATGCCGCTGGGATGTGCTGGGTACCTGGGACAGGGTTCCGTTGACGGAAAACTCCAAGGTAAGAAGACAAAGTTTGGGAAAGGTCTGGAAGACGCCGAAGGCGTGCAAGAAACGTATGACACATGGAAGGAATCTTTCGGCTCATGTGGATATATATCTGAGACAATGGTCATCAGTTTAATCTGGCAACAGCCAAACCCAAGCACAGGCCAATGTGGGCAACGGTGTCCTGTTCGCGTTGTGTCCAAAGACGCAGGTCAGGTTTCGACTTACGTCGAAAGGATCCTGCAATGCCCCGAAGTGAATGTATCTTCAAAATTCATCAAATTTCTTCAAATATAAATAGAATCAAGTAGATATCTGAAAACCAGAAGCTGATGAGCATGAAACCGCAGCAGATGTGGCTGAGACTATTAATTCAACTTAACATCCTCGTGGGCAACTTCTGCAGGCACTCTTTTGGGATTCCTTTAATTTCCTTCACATGGTGTTCTGTGGCCTTATTCTGTGTCTCACATGTCCAGGCTGAGTTCGGCGAAAACAATTCGAGAATTTCGAGAAATTTCGATATTTCGAGCCTCGATGTGCAAAGTTACGTCATCGATAACATGCCGAATGGACAGCTGCCTTGGGCGCCAAATACATCGCCCTTGGAAAGAAACAGAAACACCACCGCCAAATACCGCCAAAGGATCCTTTAGGAAACATCTTGGTACAGATATTAGACATCGCAGAACTTCAACTTGGTTGGCCTCTCCCGCAGCTAAATTTGAGAACTCAAGGCTGCAAATGGCTACAATTGCGTGACAAACCAAAGCGCGAAGCGATTTGAGACCCTCTGACGATCTCTGACGATTCTGTTTCTCAGAATTCCCAAGTCGTTTCGGTGGAGCTTTAGCCAATCAAATGTCGGCGCACCAGGTACCCGGCGGGAAGTCATCCAAACTGAGGATACATCCCTCGCGCACCGAGACCACGTGCTCGCCCCAGACAAAGCCCTGAACACGGACAACGTTGAATCCTAAAGAGAAAAAAGTAAAACAGGAACCTAATGGACAAAGATGAACGAAGGAACTAGAAACGTCGAGCATGTTTCATGACCCAGTTGCAATGGACGTCAAGGGACAGGGATGCAAAGGATTAATGATATCTGAACAATCTGAATGGTTGCTACAAACCAACAAGCGGCCAACAAGCCACGATGACATTTTACAGCAGGCTACTTGCGTTGCCTTCTCCTGAGTCATGAACCAGGCAAAGTCACCTCAGACATGGGTTCAATAAAAATATATGTATATTATGTGTGTGTGTATGTGTATACTGTATATATATATACCATACATATATATATACATGTATGCATACATACATATACATCTGTAGTGTATGATCGGTATAACCGTGTGACAAATGGTTTTGGGATGCTTTTCAAATGTGGTACCTGGTACAGAATCCGACATTCACAAAGCATGGTCTCCCTGCAATGAGATGCCACAAGAGATGACTTGACGAAGCAACCAACAACTTGTTGAGCAGCACAGTCCCCAAACTGACTTCGTGTACCCAAAAGCATTAAGGGTTCCAACTCTTGAATGCCTTGCATCCGTTATGCACCAGTCCCAGACCAAGAGATAGAAAAGCAACGAGCGCTGCTGTTAAGACGTATTGATGCTGAGCACGCATCTGGCAAGTGCAACCTCCATTATCTGGTGTCTTTTGCATTTCACCCTTCAACTGTCTCCGAAAAAGTCTGCTGGAAGTTTGATTTTGCTGTGTGCAAAGAGAGTTGAAGATATTCTCAATCACCACCCCAAAACAGTATCTGACCAGCACATGGGACGGCGGAGACAGCATCTTGACGCGGCAGCTTCAACACCCACGTCACAGATCCCCACAAAAGCTGCAAAGCAACAGGACCCTCAGCACCTTCCACTGTCAAAGCCCCTCACGATGCCCTGGTAAAGGTTATTAAGCCTTATACAATCAGATATAATCTTATATAACTTCTATCATAATATTACGGCCAGGCGCTGTGTGTTGCCCGGAAGGTTCAAATGGCGTTTAAGCATTATCCTTCAACATGCTCAAACACCTGCTCAGGGCCAGTGTCTTGAGATTTCCCAGACGACGAACCCTAAACCCTAAAACCCTAAAACCTTAAACCCTAAAACCTTAAACCCTAAACCCTAAATCCTGAAAACTTTAAATCCTAAACCAGAAAACACTGCGTATACACAGTATTTTCTGCAATCTCTACTATCATATTCGACAACACAACATCCTCAATTTTTATGTCTGGGCAACACACGGCATCTGTGGGTGATATTATATACCTTATTGTAAGTGCAACACCTGGCAACCATTATATAATATACTACCTTGGCGATAAGCTCCCTTCACTCTACGATTGCAAACGGTATGCAAATGGTACCATGGTGTTTCATTGGATCATTCTATCACCAGTATTTGGATATATTTGGATCATATCTTCTCCATCGTTCACCAACCATCTCCAAGTTGCTCAGGGTTCCCACGGCTTTGCCAGCCATATCTCCCGGCGCTGGCTCAGCATCGAAATTCATCCAAACATTGAACTCCTGGTCTCAAAATGTCTCAAACAGGCCAAAGGCATAGACTTCTGGATGGGTGGAGATCGGGAGAGCCATTGAGTTGTCGCACATTTCATTAGATAATTCAACGCTTACGAACCTAGAAAGCTAGTGGCTTTCCCCATACTTCTAAAGCTTGTGCCACTTGATATGGTGCTTCTTAGTCGCTTAGCTTGTTATCTCGGAGTATCATGAGCGAACCTGCACTTGGAGGGTAGATACTTCGGGTCTCAAACTAAATGGTTTTTTTCAGCCAACTGGCAAACTCTCCTGAGACCTACCCAAACGAGTTTCGTCAGATTTGCCTATCAGGGTCTCCCATTGCTCATCTTTTTGTACAGTGCAGCCCACAACAGCGGCGAACTCCCAGCCAGCCCAACCAGCCCAGCCAGCCTTGTTTCTCTCGTAGTAATACAATTCAGAAGGCTCCCCTATTGCAGCTTTTTGCAAGCATGGCAAGGCTCCTCTATTCCTCGGTCCACGGAAGGAGCCATCTCGGCAGTCTCAAAATGGAAGAAAGTGTATTCTCTGGCCTATTTTGACATCAATAGAGTCAAAACAGCTTCAACATCACTCCAAATAAGATTGTGATCATCATCCCGCTCATCAATACATTGCCGCCTTCCGTAATGATTATTTGAGGGTTCGGCTCAAATCTTGAAACAAGCAATGTCCCTGGAACTCTTCTTTTTATTTCTTTTTGGTCTCTGAGACTTGCACTGCATGTAGAAAATGGTCAGCAGCACAAAGGAGTAGGAAGATAGCTGCCCCATAAACGCTCCATGCACTCCCTGACCAGCAGTTCCAACATTTCAAAACCCAACACCAACATCATGCAATTCACTGGGAGGCTTTCTAAAATGGAGGGTGCCGAAAATCATCCTGAATTAGACCATTTTAGTGTTGAAACCCATGCTTTTGGGGATCCCCTATTCAAGAACCCTCAGACAGAAACTTGCCTCAAGGATGCATCGTGGATGAATGTTTGGTGCGAAACTTAAACAGTGCCCAAAAATAACAGCCCAGAGGGACATGTTGGAAATTGGTTATCACATGTTATCACGTTGGTTTCCATGTTGGAAATTGAACTTGCGGTGGCAAGATGTGGCAGGCACCTCTTTACGTGCCCAGGACTTCACTTCCTGCGCTAGCTGGACTACGCGAGGATCTTTGTCCTGCCAAAAGGCAGCTGCCCAGCTGAACAGCCCATTTTGCACTTTGAAGATCTTTGAGGTGCCGATGATGATACAAGTGCAATTGAGTGCAATTGAGTGCAATTGGGTTCCCCATTCTGATAGAAGATACGAGATGATACAAGTCATATATGCCGTATGCCTGTTTTGGATTGTCTTGGTGCAAGTCAATGTCTAATTGCTTTGTCGATTGACATCCGTGCGCTCTTCCTTGGGTTGATACACTTCAGTGTGATCTTGCTATGAAATCCCAAAATAGAATTTCAGACTGCTGACCAAAGAAAAGATGTGTTAGATTCATTGCATCAAGATTCTTGAAAGGTCTCCACTATGGAAATCGGCATCGCTAGTCAACTTCAGCAGGGACCCAGGGACCTCTTGCCTTAAATTTCCCCAAGATTCTCCATCTGCCACACCTTTCCATCCCGTGCCCGTGCAACCATGGCTCCGCATAAAGCCGGAGCAGTTGGGAGTTGAAGACTGGAAGGAGGTTGTTGCACGACAAGTCACACTCAACCTGTGATCAGCAACCGTCTTTTTCAGGGCATAGAACACGGTCGCCCAGCCAACATATCTACAGTGAAAACTCTGCAAGTTAAAAACAGATCATTCTTCCAAACGCGTGGTCTTCAAGTGGATTGGTCTGGCACACACCGCCACGAATTAGTTCTGTTCCTAGCAGTTCAAAGTTGAGGTGTTCGCTCTGGTACTGAGGAGTTAGCTCCACCTACGTTCAGCTTCAAGATCGGTACCTGTCACGCGTCACGACGCTGCTTTGCAGTGCATCATTTTTTCTTACAAACAGATTGGCGCCAAAAAACATCTACCAACACCATTGACAAAGGAACCATGTCGACGAAACACTGGCCAAGGATTGTTCATACGGCGCGGATTGTAAACGGAAATCCTTTTGTCTTTTGTCGGTACACTGCAAACCACATGACCAAGTCACAGGGCAAGGTAACTTCTAGCAAGGCTTTAAGATTGCGGTTGATGGCTTTATAATGCTTTGTAATAAAAAAACATAACAAGAAACATAACAAGATCAAATATATCATATTTTAGTTTTAAAGAAATGTTTCAAACGTTTAAAAGAGAAAACAAATCCGGTGACTTCAACGCTTGCGGTTTGCCCTAGGTTCCCTGTCCGTCTCAAGGGACCTTGGCACCCAGGACTTCCTCCAACACGTCGATTTGTCCCTGGCAAACGTCGTACAGCGTGGACAGTGTGGCATTTCAGGCGCAGGAATTCAATGCCAAAAACCCCTTGTCACCCTTGTCCTTGAAAACATTTGAAACCATCTAAGCAAACCATCTAAGAATCTAAGCAACCCCAAAATGCATCAACACACATGAAACGAAAGAAATGTACAGAATTGGTTGCCTTGCAGTTGTTTTGCAAGATATTGAATGATGCGTTTTTGTTTCATACCTTTTCAAGCAGGACGATTCATTTATGCAGGGCGTCAGTTGACAAGCATGTTTATGCAACCGACACAAGTATAATCAAGTATATTGATTTACACACTTACAAATACATACATAATTATATGTAAAAATACGTCTATATCAATATATGTATACATACAGTAATATGTGTACACCCTCTTCAGTACGCCTGTTTCTCATGTGCAGAGTATGCACGAAACAGTTGAACTTGTAGTACTTCGAAAAATCGAAAGAAACAGGAAATTGCAAATGCATCTGATCAGAAACTCAGAGGTTCCGATTTGTTGAAACTAGTTTGAAGGAATTTCCATGAATTTCCAATTTAGCCCTTTCAAACAACCAGAAGTTTAATTATCAGGTCCTCGTAGCCCACCCAGCTGTGCCTGAGCCTTCTCCCTGAACCATTCCGAGAGATCTTGCAAAGCAAACCGGGCCAAATCCCTCCGAGGCGTTTTCTTCCAGATCCTCCTGAGTTCCTCCTGGTGAAAACAGGGAATCTCACTGGCAATTCACAAGAATTCAAGAACTCCACTGCAGTTGAAGATAATTCCAGGGGCAAGATGAGATACATGGAAGAGAGCGGGGTGGCTGACCTGTTGTCTTTGAAGCTTGCATACATCACATCACGTCACACCACATCACGTCACACCACATCACATCACATACTTATACAATCATACCATCATCATACCATCATCATTCTAGGTGTCTGATTCTGTATGTATGGAACATGTGTGTATTCGTTGTGTATTCGTATCATTTCGTATCCCTTAAATACATTTAAATACTCTGGTTCCAAAGCTCCATGTCTATGGCCCATCCCACGCCTCAGGAATCGACACGACCAGGTCTACATCTGAAGAATCATCCCCAAAGCCATTCACCGACGAGCCGAAGGCATAGATCTCTACACTGTCAAACGCCTTAGGTCAAAAATGGCCAAGAGCTGCAAAGTTTGTGGAGTTTGGATACTTTAGCTACTAACTTAGTTGCACTGAGAATTTCTGAGCATCACAATCACTCATCTATATAAATCTGGGAAACGACGGAGTATACATGTTGTCCAATTTGTCCAGTGCAATGATAGCAATAAAAAATGCCAACTCTCTAATTTGTCCTCCAGTCAAGTGTTACGAATTTTGAGCACGTTCGTTTGGAAAAAAATGTGCATCACAACTCAAACAATGAGGTCAAATTCAGCTCTGAGTATATCTTCTGAGCGACCCATTTTGCAAAGTTCTGGATACCTCAGCTGTTTCAAACAGTTCGCACACCTTCCAAGTTTCATATCACCCAACATCATCACTTCTTCGTTCAACTCTACTCAACATTCCTGCGATGTATCTTTTGAATGCTGCTCATTTCTGAGACCATTGTGCTGGACGATTGCACTCATACATAGGAAGAACCCATTAAACAGTTGAACAGGATGTGCAACAACATGCAACAACCATCATGGACCATCATTGGCTCATTATTCAGGCTGTTTTGGGCAATTCGGCAATTGCTTTCATCATTTTCATCAATCACCTCCAGTTGCTGACTCTCCCTGCTGTTCAAGGTGCATGCCTTTATCGCCTTGCCGATTGAACCCGGTGAACCCCACTGGGACCCCAGCCTTTCAGTGACCATATTTCGCTAAGGTCGAGGATAAGGGCGGTCTCTTTTACTGCTATACCACAAGGTTTTAACCCTGGAACAAATATTCGGGTACTCTCTATACGCCACTAGATTGCCATAAATTCACTTGGGCTCTCGGCAGTGATGGTCCCCTCCAGTCACGTGACAAGCACATTTTTGGTACCCAAACCCACATGAGTGGAGTTCTTGTTTCATGTGCCTTCAGGTCTTCATCATGTCTTCATCATGTCTTCATCATGCCTTCATTATGTATTCATCATGCCTTCATCAGGTCTTCATCATGTCTTCATCATGTCTACATTAGATCTTCATCATGTCTTCATCATGTCTTCGTCATGCCTTCACTATGTATTCATCATGCCTTCATCAGGTCTTCATCATGTCTTCATCATGTCTACATTAGGTCTTCATCATGTCTTCATCATGTCTTCGTCATGCCTTCATTATGTATTCATCATGCCTTCATCAGGTCTTCATCATGTCTTCATCATGTCTACATCATGCCTTCATTAGGTCTTCATCATGTCTTCATCATGTGTTCATCATGCCTTCATTATGTATTCATCATGCCTTCATCAGGTCTTCATCATGTCTTCATCATGTCTACATCATGCCTTCATTAGGTCTTCATCATGTCTTCATCATGCCTTCATCATGCCTTCATTATGTATTCATCATGCCTTCATCAGGTCTTCATCATGTCTTCATCATGTCTACAACATGCCTTCATTAGGTCTTCATCATGTCTTCATCATGTCTTCGTCATGCCTTCATTATGTATTCATCATGCCTTCATCAGGTCTTCGTCATGTCTACATCATGTATTCGTCATGTCTTCATTAGGTCTTCATCATGTCTTCATCATGTCGTCATCATGCCTCAATTATGTATTCATCATGCCTTCATCAGGTCTTCATCATGTCTTCATCATGTCTACATCATGCCTTCATGATGTATTCATCAGGTCTTCATCAGGTCTTCATCATGTCTTCATCATGTCTACATCATGTTTTCGTCATGTCTTCATCAGGTCTTCATCATGTCTTCATCATGTCTTCATCATGTCTTCATCATGCCTGGATTATGTCTTCATCATGCCTTCATCAGGTCTTCAACAGGTCTTCATCATGTCTACATCATGTCTTCGTCATGTCTTCATTAGGTCTTCATCAGGTCTTCATCATGTCTTCATCATGTCTTCATCATGCCTTCATTATGCCTTCATCAGGTCTTCATCATGTATTCATCATGTCTACATCATGCCTTCATGATGTATTCATCATGCCTTCATCAGGTCTTCATCATGTCTTCATCATGTCTACATCATGTTTTCGTCATGTCTTCATCAGGTCTTCATCATGTCTTCATCATGTTTTCATCATGTCTTCATTATGTATTCATCATGCCTTCATCAGGTCTTCATCATGTCTTCATCATGTCTACATCATGCCTTCATGATGTATTCATCATGCCTTCATCAGGCTTCATCATCTTCACCATGTCTTCATCATGTCTTCATCATGCCTTCATCAGGTCTTCATCAGGTCTTCATCATGTCTTCATTATGTCTTCATCATGTCTTCATCATGTTTTCATCATGTCTTCATCATGTCATCATCATGTCTTCATCATCTCTTCATCATGCCTTCATCAGGTGTTCATCATGTCTTCATTATGTCTTCATCGTGCCTTCATCAGGTCTTCATCATGATTTCATCATGTCTACATCGTGTCTTCATCATGTCTTCATCATGTCTTCATCATGGCTTCATCATGTCTTCATCATGCCTTCATCAGGTCTTCATCATGATTTCATCATGTCTCCATCATGTCTTCATCATCTCTCCATTATGTCTTCATCATGTCTTCATCAGGTCTTCATCATGTCTTCATCATGTCTTCATCATGCCTTCATCAGGTTTTCATCATGATTTCATCATGTCTCCATCGTGTCTTCATCATGTCTCCATCGTGTCTTCATCATGTCTTCATCAGGTCTTCACCATGTCTTCATCAGGTCCTCATCATGCCTTCATCAGGTCTTCATCATGTCTTCATCATGTCTTCATCATGCCTTCATCAGGTTTTCATCATGATTTCATCATGTCTCCATCGTGTCTTCATCATGTCTTCATTATGTCTTCATCATGTCTTCATCAGGTCTTCACCATGTCTTCATCAGGTCCTCATCATGTCTTCATTATGTCTTCATCATGTCTTCATCAGGTCTTCATCATGATTTCATCATGTCTCCATCGTGTCTTCATCATGTCTTCATTATGTCTTCATCATGCCTTCATCAGGTCTTCATCATGCCTTCATCAGGTCTTCATCATGATTTCATCATGTCTCCATCGTGTCTTCATCATGTCTTCATCATGCCTTCATCAGGTCTTCATCATGATTTCATCATGTCTCCATCGTGTCCTCATCATGTCTTCATTATGTCTTCATCATGTTTTCATCATGTTTTCATCAGGTCTTCATCATGTCTTCATCAGGTCTTCATCATTTATTCATCAGGTCTTCATCAGGTCTTTATCAGTCTTGATCAAGTCTTCACAGGTCTTCATCAAGTCTTCATCATGTCTTCATCATGTAGCCTTGACACGCTGCAAACGTGGACCCTTCGTAATCACAACTCGACATACAACATACGCAACATGCACTCCCCAAAGTCTCTGCTTGTCCTTGTTTGCATTTGTTTTACATCAGCTTGTCCGTCTCACCAGGCCTCTACACGTCTTGGCGGCTGGAGGTCTGGTATCCGTGCTTCAGAATACCTTCTTTCCATGCGGTCCATGCGGTCCATGCGGTCCATGCGGTCCATGCGGTCCATGCGGTCCATGCGGTCCATGCGGATGTTGTTGGTTGCTCACAAAAAAGTGAGTAAACCAACAACTCCCCAAGGACGGATGGATCCGGATTCCCCCTGTGGGTATTGAACGACTGTTTCTACAACATTGAAACTTGAACTCTCCCCGTTGTTTTTTTGGCATTTACAATAAAATCCAAACTAGTTTTAGTGTCCTGAACCACTCAAGCGGCACAGCAGAGATCCGTTTCGGAGCTCATGGTTACTTTTTCAGCTGTGAATCTCAAACGACAGAAAGCCTGATCTATGCAGTGGATCAGCAAGGGTATAAGTCAAGAGTACTACTAGTCCAGTCTCATCAACATTTTGTGAGTTGAAGCAGCAGCACCAGTACCACGAGCAAAGACGAAACACGAGCCCTGCTCAACCGCACGTCAAACAGAAGCTTTAAAGTTTAGGAATGTTTAGGACACAACTGATACAACATATATATTTGCAGCTTGGAGGGTTGGAAAAGCTGCCAGTGACTGCCTACCAACGTGGCTGATCTCAGCGCACAGCATGCCTTTTCCGCCAATATCTAACCTCGCCTGGACTCGCGGTTTCCTCTGCCTTCGATGCAGAGCCCCGGAGGACCATGAAACTGCGATGCTATAAAGGGAGGAATTCTCACAGTTTGACCACCTTTCAATATCCTTCAATATCTTTCATATCTTTCATATCTTTCATGATTGTTGTTGGGGATATGTATATATATAATTATATATAAATATATATCCGTTGGCATCGGATTTCCTCCATCAACAATCAACAGTACAAGTCCGTTTTGGACGTGGCTGCCACCTGCCACACGTCATCCGGGGATAGTCCGACTATGTCGCTCTGTGCAAAATAAATGGAAGCGAACAGCCCAGATAGCGCTGAAGCAGGGCCTGCTAAAGTTGGTGGGGATCAAATGCCACCGTCTGCAAGCTGAGTGCTGCATCATGCTGCACAAATGGTCATAGCTGGCATAGTGGAGGTCACTGCTACGAGTACAAATCTAGAGCAGTAGGATAGTGTTAACATTCATGGATATATTCATTCGGAATATCTTTAGCCAGTGGTCATTGCTGCACGTTCACATAGTTCACATCTTCAATAACTCCTTAGCACATCTTAGCACCAGCTTCTGGGGATTCTTCTCCCTTGCATCTTGCGGCCCAAACCTGCAAGAGCCTTGCCAAGGGCACTGGGAAGAAGCTCCAGCATGAAACATGGCACCTATCACCATCTATTCACGGCACGGATAAACGGCAATATAACTTATATAACTTATAACGGAAATTCCCAAAAGTCAGGTCTTTCCAAGCCGTTGCACAAACGCTTCAAAAATGGCTAGGAGATTTGAGTAGGCACCATGCTGACATGCTATGAAGCTGGCCGTGCCAACATCCGCAGCCACTGGCCCTCTGCAGAGTGTTGACATAGCTCTTGAAATTACAGGCCCTTGGGTCAAGTGAAAACATCTCAGAGCACCCTGTCGCCGGTCATAACCTGGGTCGCATCCAGATGGGCTTTGTAGTATCGCAGGCCCTCTATCCCCAAACTCTAGAACTGGTCGTCTGGTCTTACTTGGAGATGGCACAAGTTTTGCAGGTAGTGGACCCAGAGTTCTGCAAACCACAGAAAACGTTGTTCCCTTTGAAGCCCCCGCCGTTTTCTCGACAAGCCCGAATCTCACACAGTTTTTGCCACCGTCTGGTCTTTCAACCCATACCTTGAAAAAGAGTCCTGGAACTTCCTTGCACCCTTGCCAGCCCTTCCCCATGTTCACCGTCAACGAAGCCACAGGCTGAGGAAACACAGAAATCTTACAGGCTTTGATGGTGATCCAAAACTGAAGGTCCCCAGAACTGGAAGCACACGGTCCATCATGGTACAGCATGGTTTCCCCATGTCCCACAACGGCTGGGCCAAAGTGAGCCGGGAAGCTCCATTGAGGACGATGGCGGGGCCGGGGTGCAGCCTCCTCACTTGCTCGGAGGTTTCGCATCCTTGGAATCCTTGTCCTTATCAGCCACAGCCTGATGAAAATTGATGACAGGCACTGTCTGAAGCTTTGTGAATCAATGTCTGTTGCGAACAAACATAACAAACACACAAAGTTAGAAGAGTTTAAATTGACAAATTTATACAAGTATAGACAGATGGATGAAGAACCCTCATTTCCTGTTTGGCAAAGTCGTCTGGATGCTTGGGATGAACCTTCATGATTATGGGTCATGGGTGTTCTTTGCACAGCTTTCCTGGCTTTCCTTGTTTAGAATGTGTCATACTTTTTTGAAGCCACTGGTCTCGCCATGCCGTTAATTCTAAGCTGTTGAGCAACTCTGGAGAGTGCCAACACTTTAGCACACTGTGACTCTACAATCAGATTCAATCGATCTATGAGTTGAGACTATGACGAAGGTCTATTGATTCAATGTCATCTATTTGATGTGCTTTCCGGAATTGCATAACAGCCATTCTCGAGCAGTGGTGTCCATTAAGTCGGCAAGGTTTTTATCAGACACACTGTACTGGTGCATGCCTTGGGTTTGAATGGGATCTGAGAGTAGCAGTCTATACCTCAGTTGCCAACGGATTGTGAATCTTTGACAGACACGAGTTTTCTGCGAAACCAGGATTTATGCCAAATTTCAAACCCTGCAAGATGAAGTTTGAAGCATTTCACTGTGCAAAAGGAGCAGGGGCCTCGCCTGCAGCATAGTTACGTTTGGACCGTTGAATTTCAGCCTCTCTTGGCTAGCCACAGAACTGTTGTCTAGTTCTTGAGGCTCTGACTGCTTGTTATGATGCCACAAACCCCGACAAAGGCATCATGTGTCTGGTAGAGCAGGGACCTTGACATCACAAAGCACTGGGGGAAGGAACAGGAGATTCCGTGCAGTGTGTCTTGGAGTCAGATGGAATGTCATCCATCAACAGCTGCCTGCCAGGTTGTTGAGAATAAAGTCAATGCGCTTCAATCATATGTTTGCGCACTCGCTTGCATAAGATGGAATACGTGTGAGTTGTGAAAGCGCAAAATTACTGGAAAGGGCAGGACATCAGAGCTCAGGCAAATACAAATGAGAAGTCTGAATCATCAGAAGCGCATGTTTCACTGCTGCTTCCCAACCTCAGAGCTTCTTGACATGGCAATCACATCGATGCACACATTGTCAGGGATTTCTTCAATCAAGTCAAGGAATCGAAGGATATAATAAGTATAATATGAAGGAATCCTGTTGCAAGATCTGGACCAAGTGGACTGGTGCCGCTACCAAAAAGTGTTTGAAGGATTTGAAGGAGGCCAGGCCCTGATAGGCCCTGCTAGGCAGCTCCCAGTGCATCGATCCATGGGAAATGGCTACGGCTGCTACGGCTGAGATATGCTAAGACTCGTGACTCTTCGCAAGCTGGTCTCGTTTTTCTTCCTGACACACGACGGGCTCAAGATGGGTTGCGAACATGTGGTTCAAGAAGCGCTCAGGCTCCTTCAGGCCAATGTCCCTGATCTTTTTGAGCTGGTACAGAACCTGGCAACCCACACGTTCCCTAGAGCTGTGCCAGCTGCGGCTGTGGTCTCCACAAGTCGATCATCGCATCTCAACAATTATTCTTAACTTATATTATATATCTCTTCCAAAGATGCCACTATGGTCATAGAAGTTGTCAGCAAACAACTGGGTGTGGGTATGCTGGGGTGAGCTGGCCAGCAGTTACATTGGCTTTATTGTCAGCATTGGTCAACGCTGCAGCTTATTTTCTCACCTTCACAAAAAAATCAGCCGGGCAACCCCCATGAAATTGCAGAAGGTGAAAATCCTTGATGCAACAGTGGAATGCAGTGGCTGCAGCATAGCGATTTCCAGGATTTCTCCTAGCTTCATGATTGCCGGTGTCCAAATCGCCAAATGAAATGCCTTGAAATCCTTCCTGAGGCCGTGACTTCAATCCTAATTGGATAGTGCCAGTGCCTGCCCTGCCAGATATAACGATTCGGTACTTCCGTATGGCATGGTGTGGCATGGTTGGATCGAATTTTGGGACAAGCTCACAGCATGGTGAGTGCACTGATGGATACCAACTTAAGAAGTCAAGATGGGGTCCAACGAGTGGCGTGCCTCTTGCCACCCGAGAGGATCTTCCACTGCTTCAGCCTGGGACCCGCTCGCACGGAAGTTTCATGCGGACCGGGATTAAATCTCAGATAGCCTATCCACCTGATTGAACGCATTGTGCCAGGGCGTTCAGTCATCAATTCCCTCCATGAATGAATTCATAGACTCTTATGTAAATGGTTTAGACTCATGAATAGATTTGCCAAATAGGTTCTGAGATCGGGCCCAGCCAGAAAGGGAATCAACTTCAACACATAGATCATGAACAACATCACCAACATCTCACCAGCATCTACAATCCACCTGCAGTTCACCGCCTTAAAAAAAGAAAGGCAAAAAAGATTGTGGGGACAGATTGTCTGTGGAGAACAAGCTATCAGATGTTCAAGGCTGGTCTACACTGAAAAGTGTCTGAACAATACTAGTCCAGATCGCCCAGACGGAGAGATTCAAGGCGCAGACATACCAATGTGGTCTGTAATCAGGAAACAGATCAAAGATGCCTGTACACTTGCAATCAAAGGGTTTCTTCTCAGATCAGTGTTTGAATGCTTTTACTCTGAACATCGCCATTACATTTCAATCCGCAAATATACTTTTCAAATCTTTTCAAAATCCAGCCAAAGTGTCCAGCTCAGTCCCACCGAAGGATTCAAAAGCTGTAAAATCCTTGCGGTCCTTGCAAGTTGCAACACATTCTTGCCCTACCTTCTGCAGAACATCCAGCACTAGTTCGACTGGATCAGCTATCTTGAACGACCTCAGCAACAGCTTCGAGCTGCTGCACAACTTCCATTGCAGCGTCCCCTCGAATCGTTTACCGGGTTTACCGATGTCTACCGGCCTCTTCACGGCCCATGTTCATATTCCAAACTGCTTCAAGAACCCAATTGGAAAAAGTTGGAACAAGTTGGAACAAGTTGCTGAGGCAGGTTTTGTATCACAGGCAGCTCCTGAAGCACTGCAAGGCAGGAGCCTTTGTATCACGGAAGCGGGCAACTTTCTGGCAACCTACAAGTTGTTTACAAACATTTACAAACAAACTCAGGATACGTAAGGATCCATTTCAAAACAAATATGATTACCCAATATATCCCATATGTTTTCACATTTTGATGAGATATGGAATTGGACCTGGTGCACCATTGCTGGCCGTCCTTCATCCAGCGATGAGTTCGTCGAGCGCTCGCTAGCTGGACCATCACTGTCCTGAATTCGTAATAGCAAAGAATGCATCAATATACATGCATGATATGCATAAATGATGGCAGATAGTAATGTATGTAAAGCCAAAACATACAAAACTGTTGCTTCACGTTGTTTTACTGTGTGAGATGTTCTGTAGTGTTGGTATTGTTCTGTGGAACGTGTGGCCCAATGTGGATGCGCAGCAAGTGGGAAAATATTTTGGCGAGACATGCACTATTTTGGCTCACTGCATGTGATTCGTTGGCATCTCGTTGTCAGTTGGTTTTCTAGAGTGCACAATGTACACAATATACACAATGTACACAACCTAATAATCCTTTGGACGCTTCTGCACAGATTTGTTGGCCCACAGGGTGCTTTGTCTCGTTCAGGCGGGAGTCCCTTCTACATTTTTTTGGACCTATGGGGGATTTCCAAAACTTTGCTCCCAAAGCGAAGCTCTAAGTGAAACTCACAACAGAATGCTGGGAATACTCCGTGAAGATCCATGAAGTATATCGAATATATGGATAGTATTGGACAGTATTGGACATGCCAAGCTAACCGGACAACCGACTTTCGCCCCGAGATGCCGAGGCCTGGCATGTCCTTCCAGTCTGGCCAGCAGGGTTCCGGCCTCAGTTGCGACCATTTGAGGGTGGTACTATGTGGTACTACCATGTACTGCCTATGGTAGCACTCTCCAGTGTTGCCTGGTTCTTCATGCAGGGAGTGACTTTGGACAAAGATGACAAACGTTGATAAACGTTGCACGTGTCTTGATAGATATGTGATAATCATGAGGAAATCTTCTGTCTCCAGCTCCAGCGTGCTGACAAGATGGAGAGTGTAAGTAAGACCAAGTACAATATACAAATATATACAAGATGTTTTCGTGCGCGTTTGGCCAAAGTTGAGCAGTTGGGTACCCAACAGTGGGCTGCAAATATGCCGCACTGCCAACCAGCAGCCGCGCAGAATACTGGAAGATTCGTGCTAGCTTATCCCGGCCCTGAGCGATGTTTGCGCAATCGAGGCACGCACCAAGATTTCGAGTGACAAATTGAGCTGCACTGAAACACCATTGCACAATTTGGTGCAAGCGAGTCAGGAAACATGCCTATAGGCAAATTTGTAGACTGATACCAAGGTTTTGAGCGTCCTAAATCGTCCTAATAGATCCTGGCCTCCGCCTTCTGTAGCAGGCCATTGAACTCCGCCAGCGACATATCCTCAGGGTTAAGGTGATAAAGTCTGTGCCAACGATCCGATAAACTTCGTTGTTGCGACGCACCTAGAAATGATTTCGGCACAAAAGTGCTGCCAATGCCTGGGCCAAAAATGACCAAAGTAGATTTAGGTCTAAGTGTTGCCTCTGTTATTGCATTGGCTCTTGGGAGGCGACGAGCCAAACGATCTGGACACAAAACTAGTCGCTGAGATCCCATGCGCCCACCATTCGCAAGGGCTTCATCAGCGGTTGCATCATCATTTCGCACATGGCCTGCATCCGAGACGGACACAGAAACACAAAGCTGAGGGAGATAGCAAGGCTTAGCCCCAGCTAAAGATCGCCAGAAGGTTATATCCTTCAGCGTTGCTGCTAAATGATAAAGAAATGCTTCTCAGTGACAACTTTAATTTGCTGGGTGATCAAAACCTCAGAGGAAGGCAACTGATTTTCTGGATGTCACCGCCCCAACCTATCCCTTTTCGATTCCCAGCATTATTCGGCTATAAACTGCTAAAGTACTGGGTCCGAACCCCCCTTGCCCTTAGGCTATCAGCTCGCCTCCTCCGCAACGGATCCCACCACGGATCCGGCGGCAACACACGGCGTCACAACAGCGATCTGGAGCCAAAGGCTAAAGCGGCTAAAGGGTCGCTCCAACTGCAGCATTTCTATGATGACTTTATATGTCATGTGAATCAATGTGATTTTATATAAGTCATACGATTCATATGAGTCATGTATTCATTCGCAGTTCATGACAGTTGTGCTCGGAAACAAGATATGGTTTGGGCATTGAATGATGTCCTTTGATAGTCTGGACAGAACCATCATCTCCCACAGTTTATACAGGCATGGGGGGAACTGAGGAGAAACATGGATGGAATGGATCCTCTGAGTATGAAGTGGAGGATCTTTCCATGGTGATGCTGCCCGATCAAGAGTGCATGTGCCAAACTTTGACTCTATTTGAAACAACTCTATTTCTGCGCTGATTAGCTCCTCATCTCCAGGATGGTTGCAACAGTTTGCTAATGGCTGAGATGGGTGTTCTGCTCGGCTTGCCCTTCGCTGATGCATCGCTGCCTTTTCCATTGCGACTCGCGCCGCATAGCTACCGCTTTGGCGCTCAAATGTCGATAAACTTCATGTTTTTGAAGTCGCCCACCTGGACGGCTTGACGAGCTGTGGTCTTCCTGTGCTTTTGGTATCCAGGTCCTCCATACTCAACTTGTGCGGTTGAAGCTGTTTGAAAATCTTGTGACAAGGCATCTGAAATCAACATGACCGTCACCATGAAGTCAGCATGCCCAAGAGACGTCGGCCCTATTTCGTTGTGAAGATAGGATTTCAACATTCAACAGTGGCTTTGAGATATTTTGAGATCGGGTGACCCAACTGTTCTGATGTTTAAGTATGGCAGAGTGTCGGAAGATGTTGAAAGCCCTCTGAGAACACCGGCCAAGAGATATGATGCTGGTAGCGGTGGGGGCGCAGGACACAGCAACTGCAGGGCTTGCTCCTCGACCTGCAAGTGGGTAAGGAATGGTAAGGACTCAAGTCTGCAGATCAACCCGCAGGACTCAAGGGTCTGACCTACACATCGCTGCGATGTCAAAATCCAAAGGCTGCTTTCAGCCGTCTCTGTCGATTCGACGCTCTCTACAGGGGTTGATTCTATTGGTATCGCCTCGTTAAGGATGGGCAAGGTAAACCAGTTACTAGTACTTAGTTACACTATGTTACACTATGTTTCACTATGTTTCACTATGTTACACTAGTTTCCAAAGCAGTTTGCTGTGAGATTGAGCTGCACCAACATGGGCATCTCTCCCGTCTCTCCCTAGTGCGGAACCCCTCAAAAGTGTTTGCCTTCGTCACCAGGACAAGGCCGCACATTGGTGCATAGAGGACCTCGCAGTTTTGGTAAAAAGGGATGTCCCATGGACAAGTGGCCAGCCACTGCGTTGTGCCAGCTCCAAACTGACTAGCACAACAAGGTACCAAAGGTGGTTCTCAAAGCCAAAATGTGTTCACAAAAACACACTGAGGCGGCACTACCCAGCTACACTATGTGGAGCAGCAGAGCACGGTACCCTGCCTCATTCATGCTGTTTGCTCGAACCTGGGGCTGGAGAAACTTGTGCAAGCTAGCCGATCAAAAAGAAACTGTTTTGAATTGAATCGATTAAAAAAACTCAGCCTCAAGCATGAGATGGTTTTCGCAAGGTTGGGTTCGAACAAAGTTAAACAGTTAAGCCATGTCAAACCTATAACACAGCAGCTTCTACTTCTCTTGCGCCTTGCAAGTTCACAGCCTGTCCCTACGTCAGGACACCCAACACCAGCGGCCACCTGCCCTATCTGCCAGGGCCCACGCCACTGCCAGCAAAGCATGCTCCAGTTGGGCAGGCTGCCCACTAAATGGTCGGACCTCTCCAGAAGAAATTCAGACAGCAGAATACCCATTGATTGAGATTGGTATTCTTTGTGAATCTCACCAATGTCATGGTACAAGGCTGCATTCCCGAGGGGAAAACTACAAGCAAGGAACACAAAGGCTGTGTCTTGGTCTGTCTTGGTCTGTCTTGACCAAGTCTCAATATGAGATCTCCAGAGGCTAGAACACTTCACCCTCATCAGAACTTCTTTTTGTCAAGCGAAATGCAGCATTAAATTGCACAGGCCCGTGGTTTCTTGTTCTTGCAAGCAGGTGTCAGAAGAATCTACTGAAAAATCAGAAAATGGTTTTGAAATTTACCGTAATGAGAGCGAAGTTTAAGTCGATGGAAAAATCATCCCCCCTCTGGCCCCCTCCACATCAAAAAAACAAAACACCAAATCAGAGAGGTTGAAGAGTAGGAGTCCTGAGAATAAGTTTGCTTGCTCATGCGATGTCAGTTACACAAATGGCTTTCTTAATAGAAACCTAATTGAAACCTCCACCCTTTTACGCAACAGCGTCGGCTTCCAAGGAATGCAACGTCAGTGGATTCACTGAGAAATGCTCGAAGCCATCACCGGGTCTGGGGGAACTTTCCCAAAGCCAATCAAAAATAGACAAAGACTGGGTTAAAGACTCGTCAGTAGTTTGATGATGTTTGATTATCTTCATAGCTGAGCAGTTGCACTCCAACAGGGACTATCAGGACCAAGAAAACTGACATTATCCAACATTATCCAATAAAGGCCTCTCAGAGTCTCAGAGAGGCCTTTGGTTTTGGTGACTTAGACCCCATGGATCAGGCCACCAGATCTCTGAGTATCTTCCTTCGGAAGATACCACGCAAGGGGAGAATGCAAGCTGCCAGGAGTTTCAACACGGAAGTTTCCACAGTCTGGGGTAGGGTTCCTACCAAATATGGCAAAGACTTTGGGCATTTGTAGGATGACTTGGGAAATAGATTTTCACACAGTCCGTGTCACCTGGTAATAATGACAATCACAAAGAACAAAGTTATTATGGATGCTTGTCCAACTGGATTCCTGGCAAGTTGCAGCATCCCATCGTCACACGCTCTCAGAAGATTGTTCCGGGAAAAAGCCACCACAAGTCTGGACAAGTCGAGGAAGGGTCAAAGGCATCTCTGTGGAGGGATGTTACTGTCCCTTTCTGGGATTTGCATCTCAAGAAACCTTGGGAGGTAGGCCTGAAAACAATGTGTACTATCCTATGATTTGGAGCCCTGCATAGGACAACCTTAGACGAAAGGTAAAACTGAGGCGTATCTTCTAGATCTACCACCTGAAGAAAGGATTTGCATCGTTGCTGCAAATACTCTAGGCTATCTAAGGCGACTTGCGGAGAATTGAACGCACCACCCTGAATGAGATAGTGAGACAGTGAGATAGAGATAGTGAGATAGATAGATAAGATTAGATGAGATGAGATAAGATAAGATAAGGTTGGATTATATAGATTAGATTAGATAGATAGATAGATAGATAGATGGATAGATAGATAGATCGATAGATTCATCGATAGAGAGATAGAGATAGATAGATATACATAGAGATAGATAAAGATAGATAGAGATAGATAGAGATAGATAGATCAATCGAGCAAGCGATCGATGGATCGATGGATCGATCGACAGAGGGATAGAGGAATAGAAAAATTGTTTACGAACGAGTAAGCCAAGCAAAAAGGATCCACCATCAGTCCTGTTCATGTCCAGTTTTATTTCCCCATTTGTTGCTGAATGTGCGAAGGAGCTCCGAGAGACCGCTGCATGAAACTGTTGCATGTTGGATCCAGAAACAACACTGCCTCCACTCCACACAGTCCGCATGTCATTGTCCCAGTCAAAATGGGGTAAAACCGCATTCATAATTCTAGTCGTTTTTTCCCTTGTCCAGGTCAATATATGTTGATGCAAATGTATATATCCGATAAACAAAGATGAACAGCTAATAAATAACAAAAACAGAACTAAGAAATAACCACCTATATAAAATATAAAACATAATATATAATCTAAACATTACATACATATATATATACCTTATATTACATATATATATATAATAACCAGCATTGATTCTATAAAGTGCTATACTGCAGCCAAGGCACCGTGCGCACGTAGGAGCGGTGCGACACGCGGCCGAGCTCTTGGAACTTCTCCCGGAGATCTGGCTGCGACTGCCACGGCTTCTCCTGCGTTGCAGCTAATATTCATAATATGCTGCAAGTTATATGTTCACAATCATATACATATAGATAGATAGATAGATAGATAGATAGATAGATCGATAGATAGATAGATAGTGTATGAATATATATATATATATACATATTGTATATATATATATATATATATTGTGTGCATATATATATATAATTGTGTATATACATATATATATATACATATATATATATATTGTGCATCATATATATATATATTGTGTGCATATATATATATATGTATGTACATATTATTGGTGTATGCATGTATATATATATATTAATATTATATATGCTATATTATACATTGAGAATGTAGTATAGATTATAATGTCAGGAACGAAAACACCTTTCGTAGAAGCAGGGTTGCTAAAGTCTGGTTTCGGGGAAAAAGCTGGCTAGTAAGGTCACGGATACCTGTAGCCAGCTGAATCAAAAGCAGAAAGGCAACATGAAGCAGAAAATGAAAAAGATGATGGATGAACACGATGGACGATAAAAATAAAGTTTGAAAGTTTCACAAATGTTCAGATTGCACAAGTTGATAAAGTCTCAATATGTTCAAGACGTCGTTCTGTTGAAGGTTTGGAGTGGAATAAAGTCACTTACTGTTGATGGAACCGCACAGCTGCGAGTCAGATTGTTCACAACCCATAGCAATTCAAAAGATTTGTACCTGTGCAGCCTAAATCTGAGCTCGTTGAACATAAGTTAAAAATTACAAAGCAGTTGTTTCACGTTGTTTCTCCACTGGTTTCACCATTGCGAACCGGTCAAACATTGCAGCACACCATACAGCGAGCACCGGTGATCTCAACTCCACGAAGTTCTGGGCAATCGCTTGAAAGACCCCCCGTGGGTGACAACATGTCATGATGTCTGCCTTTCGAAGGCTAGACAACTCTCGAAATTGGACAAGCGTTGAGAAACCCTGCGCAAGCACCCACAGCCACGCCCTTCTTGTTGCACTCTCCTGCATAATTCCAAAGCCTGACACGGAGCACGGCAACGAATGGCAACGAATTTGCCAACAAAATCTCCTGCAACAACCCAGCAGATCACTCGTGTCATATGTGTTTACGACTCTGTGCATCTCTGTGCACCTGGGAAGCCCGTGCGGATGCCCGAAGACGACCAAAAGCTGGCACCCAACGGATCTGTCGGTTCTCGTCCTTTGGGCATCCAGCTGGGGATGCCATCGCGCTCATCTCCTGGGGACTGGTGTGGGTCAACAAGTTCCTGGCAGCTCCCGCAGCTCCCGGTGTTTTAAAAATATGTTTATATATATAAATATATATATATAGATATATTGTTTTAGATTCACTACATATCTTTTCCCTCTAAACAGTGGACAGCCCTGCAAGCAGAACACATCATCAACACATGCAAAGCGGCTCCATCATCCCATCCTTGGCGATAAAGCCGCTCAGGCAGCACTTTGATTACGCGAGGCTCAGCGTCCTTTTGACTGATGTTCACGTAGACACGTCCAAATTGATCTGTCTTGTCCTAGTCAGGCACAGTATACATAGCAGCAGCTGTCATCAGATCCAAAAAACTCAGGCGTGAAAAGAAAAGAAGCAGTTGCTGCCTGTGTCAAAAATGGGTTGTGTCTGGTACTGCATCCCTACATGGCTCCGAGCTCCAAACAGACACCACGGTGCCAGCGAGGCCGTTCAGGTCTTGCCGCCGCTTCATGTTTTGAAGCAGTACTTGCTCGCCAAGATGAGCACCTATCGCACCCATGCCACCAGGCTCCTGACACAGGACGATCTCAACTGAATAGTTTGCGATTTTTGAGATTCAGACCTGTCACGCGAATTCAAAAACATCAGAGCTCACCTGATTAAGCATCTAAAAGGTTACGTCTCAAAGACGAACAATGAGGAACTGGATAGAGCATAGCAATGTATAGCATAGAGGTATCTGAATATTAGCAGCATCTTTGTCTCTACTCCAAAAGTCCAAAAATGTCCAGAACACAGAATCCGATAGAATCCGCCTGCACGGCTCCCGTACCCACCACAAGACCAGGTCGCCGTGGAGGGGGAGCTAAGAAGGCCGTGGCTCCAACGTCTCGACCTTCCAAGGTATCCACTTCTGCATTGAAAACTTGGGGCATTGGCGGCGTCTCTCAACAGTTCTGGGTAGCACCTCATTCTCACCTGCTTTAAACATCTTTCAACAACAGCTATACAGGCTATACGTGGCAAAGCTGGGACAGCTAGGACCAATATAATCAAGACCAACATCTTAACACATCTTAACACAAAAACAGGAAACCAGTTGAAATGTGTGTGTGTGTGCGTGTGTCCTTCCTCCTTCACCCTGCATGTAGCTCTGCTCGACAGTTGACATCTTCCCCTCAGCAAACTCTACTACCCTTGACTGTGCAGACCTTGTCCCGTACAGAACGAGCGAAAGGTCAGATGCTCTTTGTGCTGCTGGTCCTCCACTCAGCTGGCTATTGAGTGGTCATTGTTTCCCCACATCCGCCAGGCGTTCTTTCCAATGAGATTGACACAAATCAACAAACAAATTAACCGGAGTTCACCCTAAAGTGGTTCGCAATCCCAAAGAAGAGCCTTCTGTCACAATCACTCCAGGTCTGGAACACTCTTGGAGAACTTTTGTCCTTAAACTTTTTCTCTTGCCGATGTGGATCTTGATCCCGGTATGGCTCTCGCATGTCATACAGCCGCGGCATGGCGCTGACGTGGGACACGCAGGTTCACAAAAGCAACTACGAGACTCTGAACATCAAATCGCTAGGCTCAAGGCTTACGAAACGGTCTGGCTATGTATAGGGTCAACCAATGGTGTTTGTGATGAACGCTAACAAATTGTGGCAGCGTATGGTAAGCATCTGCACTAGAGTGTCATGTGTGTGTGTCTCGTCTGCAGTGTCAGTGTGTGTGTGTGTGTCTGTGTCTGGGAGTACTAGAACCTAGGAAGCAGAAAGGCACGCAAATAGGTTTGGTCGTAGATGTTGACACCATCCTCTACCAGCGGTAGAGTTTTCGCTGCGGGGAGCACTTGTCGACTTTGCTTCCTCCCCAAATGCTAAGGAGAGTTTGAGCCCTTCGTAAACTGCAAGCAGAATGCAGTTGTGAATTTCAACTGAAGCATACTGAAGCTCTGAATGGTATTTGGGCACAGCTTGACACCAGGGATTGGACGATGAAGTCCACTGATTTCTGCGCCTCCTGAAAATGCTGCAGACTCCCATTAGTAGTGTGGGTTGGAGGTGTCTGGCGTTGGCGTGAGTTGTTAAAGCCTTGCTGCACACCACAATCATGAGGTACATATATTATATATGCATACATTGAGATAGACGAAGGTTGATGACAGTCGATACAATTCTGGTGGCGTTCATTCGATTTCATCCTATCCCATCTGCCAAGCATCACACCATCTTACAGCTTACATGTAATCCAGAGTCATTGTGCATTGCTGTCCTGGCCCAAGGGCAACATGGAAGCCGACAATGTTGCAGTTTCAACTTGCACTAATTGCACCTGAGCTTCACTGCAAAACACGCTGCCCGAGACAACAACTGCAGCCAACACAATACAAAACTGCAACAGCCATTTGTCAGTTTGTCGGACAAGCAGAAAAATAGGTTGCCATATTTGCCATGTTTTGCTGATTAGAATGAGTGTGAAAAGGATCGTCAACCTGTGTCAACCTACGAACATTTCCCCCTGAGGCTTCGTCACAAGACACATGGCTTATTTGACCAATTTGGATCCTACATATATATATATACACATACAAATTACATGCATTTATGATCATACATGATCATACATGATCATACATGATCATACATGTAGCGTGTATGACCCGTCTGATGCTTGTGGAACTACCTAGGTACAGAGTCTTGATTTGCCCGTGGGATATCTGAACAGCTGTCGCATTTCAGATGTTTATCAAAACGAAAATTCCACTGTGATTTATATTTATTAATATGTTCATTAATATGTTCATTAATATATTCATTAAGGCCTTAAAGGCCTTGAAGTAATGAAATCCTGCGAAGCGATGCCACCAACCCTGGGATGAACTTGCGTCGCTGAGATCGACCAGGACGGAGAAAGGACTGAAGTCCCTCATGACCTGAACGAAGGCGACACTGCCGTGTCTTTTCTGAGCAATGTCGGAGAGACGATTAAAGAAACCAATCCAGGATTCTTGCAGCTAGCACACCATGACATCAAGGTGGAGAAGTGTCTTCTGTTCTTTTACTTAAATAGTTACTTGAGAGCTTGACCTTCTGCCCTTCATGCCTTACATCTTGGCTCCCTACACCATAGAAGTAGTCTCGCACTCTCAGCGCCTTAGTTGGACCAAGAACCCACAGCACCTCAAGTCTTTCAAAGTGTGAACCAAACATTCCTAGATCATCCTACCTGTAGATCCAAGTTTACCACTTTGTCTTTCATGCTCTCTGCAAATTCATGTCACCGGATGCTGCTCAACTCTGGAGGCTATGATCTGGATGCCAAACGGAAGACAAAGACATCTGCAATCGATTGTATCTTCGTAGCTTGGGCATCCCAACTCTCAAGTAGCGGATTCGCTTTTGCGGCGCTTGTACCACTCCTCCTGCCTGGCACCGTCTAGGAACCGGACCGAACTGCATTTCGTCTCCAGCTAATGACATGACAGAGTCCAAACTGAGACTCCAAGCTGACAGGTCCAAGCCCTCGAGACTGGATGTGCATCCAAATTCCTCCTTCCTGGCTTCCTCAAACACATCCGGCCACGCCTTTGGAAGAAGCACCACTTCTACTTTGGGTACGCCATTGATTTTGGGACAGCCTGCAAACCTGAGCTGCAGTTCAACAGAAAAACGGGGCAGCAGCCAAGCAGGGGTCAATCCCTCCACATAAATCGAAGAACTTGGAGGTATTTGAGGTATTTGTCAAGAATTCGTGTGAAGGGTCTTGGGTCCTTTCGATGCATCTGAACTCTCTCTTTGATCCTGGTTGACTGCTTCTCCTTTTGCATGGCATCCATGATCCTTCTGGGCTTCCTTGGATTTGAGGCCCTTCCTCCTACAAACCTCGCACTTTCTTGAGATTTCGTTCCAAAATCTCACATCTCACCCATTCCATCCACCTGATCACTCCATATCACCCCTTGAGCCGCCCACATTTTGCACAAACTGGCATGCAGCCCTTCGCTGTCCAACACCAGGACGACATCAATCTGCCAGGTGGTGCGCGGTTTTGCTATGCATTTCCCAAGGAGCAAATGTGTGGGGCCTCAAACATTTCCACGATCTTCTCAAGCAAAGCCTGAACGAATCAAGGGCAATCTGTGACCAGGGATGGACTTGGAGTTCACCGAATAATCCATCTAAACATATCTCAACAAACGGTAGACGCTTGAGTCTTGAGTGTCTTAGCATTTCCTAACCCGATTGAATCTCGCTCAAAGCTTTGTGTGTGTGTCACCTATCTGCGTTGCCTCCATTCTCAATGGGGTTGGTGTGCAGCCGGGACCCGCACTGGAGTTGGCTGAAACGGAGCATTCACTACCAAGCCGGAGGAGCTAACTCGAGCACCCTGGCAGAGGGTTCAGAGGGTTTGGATATGTTTGGAGTGTGAGACCCAAATGCCTTATTTACACCGGGTGCATTAATTTACCTCAAACAGAGTGAGTCACTGTGAGCCAGTTTGCAGCAAAAGCCTGGGATCAGCATCTTCGAGAGAAACAGCATCATATCATACGGCAGATTGGGACATACTCTTGGCCACTATAATGTATCCATACAGTCGATACATCCTGTGGCGTGGGATTCTTACACTTGGGCCGCCCGTCAGTGGTGTTTCACTCCTAAAAGAAATTGCTCCCTCGTCTCCCTGGAATGGAGATAAACTTCAGTGGGAAAATGCCAGAACGTTCCGCTCTTCCCCAAAACAGGCCACGTCAGCTTCTCTTGAGGTTGCGTGTGACAGCCTGCCACTCTGTTTGCATCGCTGCTTTTTCCGAAATAGACAACCGCCTTCAATATTCACTTCTCAATCCCAGGATTCAAAGATTATAATTATAGTTATGTAATTATATATATATGACTATGTGCTACCTAGCAATGATCGATGTACTTCTGCTGTGTTCCCCAATAGACCTAGTGCCCATAGCACAGATAGAGGTAATCTTCTCTAAGATTTTGAGATGCTTTTTCATGCGACGTTGCAAGGGGGCCTTTCTGGAGGTGAATATATTGACAAGAAACTTCACTATTGGTCTGTGGTTAAGCATTTCTATTTGCAAACAGTCCGATCTTCGAGTCTAAGAGTCTAAAGGGCACCTCGGCAACGTCCCAACACCGCAATGCTGTCCAGTAGCTTGGCAGAGACCACTCGACTGAGATGCGAAACAACTCTTTGATACCAACGGGGGTTGTCACCTCGGCCCCAAAGATGGTGTGGTGACCGTAAGTGGACAAAGTGTAGACAGTGCTACGGTATGCAAAACATCGCAAGACTCTGATTTCAGTGTTTCTTCAGTTTCTTTTCAGTTTCTTCTCGTTGTCGCATGGGATGTGCTAAGCTGTTTACTCTGAACGCATCTGTGGCGTTCCAATATGAGTGACATGAACTGGTAATGACTGGTACTTACATAAGGAGACCTCAGCACCACTGGACACTAAACTCCGTCACTGCAGCTGAGATTGTACAGATTTGTACATGTTTCAGCATGTTTCATTAAAATTCTGAGTTCCAGACTCCAATCCAGGTGACCAAAGAAGTACGCAATCCGGTTGAGAGGCTCCTGTGGAAGAGGCTGGAAGAACCGTCACCTGTTCTCCCTAAGTGCGGTGCCCCAAGATCTTGCACTTCCAGTCTTGCACTTCCAGTTCAAAGGCTCCAAACGGCGCTATAATGGATAAAGTATAATGATATCAATGTCATATCAGTATCAGCAATCGTGTCACATGTTCCACTACAATACCCGAGATCCAGAGGAATGGGGGAGCAATGACACCCCGGCTCTGGCCATCGCCCCCACTGGCTGTTCCTCATCTGCTGCATGTTCCACTGTCATGGCTGTCACACAAGCCGGCATTGCCTGCCGTGCCAGAAAGTTGCGTCTTGGTTTGGAGGGTTTTCCGGCCAGTACCAGGCTGGACACTCGACCAAGCGGGGTATAATTATATCGAAGGATAGGAGGTTTGAGTTCAAACCTTTGCAAAACCGTAGGTTATCGTCGTGGCCCGAAATAGTATCCTTAGTTGCAGGCCTAATTAGATTGAAATCCAACAATTAAATCTATTTTGATAACTAAACCTCCAGGTGGGCTTGTGGTGCTTCACAGAATTTAGAAATTCGCATTTTGTGTTATATTATATATAATATATATATAAATACAGTTTGACAAGCCCGCGGTGTTTCTGCGCGAGGGCTTGCCTGCGTGTTCTGAAAAGACTGCTTCAGAATTGTCTTGAAGGTTGCACTTTGCACAGGAACATGAGCCCAATTAGTCAATGTTAATAATGTTAATACGAATCCGATCCTACAAAACCAAACAAGCTATGCTTGCAAAATGCAGAGAAAATCACTAGCAGAATCGACCTCAGTAGCAAGACGACAAAAAAACAACAATACCATGACGCGTGGGCCGTGTGGGTTGTGTGACAGCAAATCAGGATTTTTTTCTCACCTCCTTAAGCTGCTGTGGCGACATGCGGGGATTGGAACCCAGTAGGCCTCCAGCCTCTACAGCTTCCAAAGTCAGATTGGAATTGATACAGAAAGAATGAAAGTGCAAAAAATATCAAGAAAAAATCGCAAGATGATTACCGAAGGTGCTGACATCCCTGGGCATAGAGGGAGCATGGCCATTCGGACCTACTACTTCCGCGAGGGCTTTCGGGAGAATTTGCCACATTCGAGGAGATCCTCCTCTGCCTCACGCAAATGACTACATGCAAGGAACCGAGATCTGTACAACAGACCTTCATCAAGCCCGTTGCTTCCACTAAGCGTGGAGCCGTAAGCAAAGGCATGTTATCAAATGTTGCAATCTGATCTGGTAAAGGAAATTTCACTTCAGTCCCTTGAGTAGAGAATGATGAGTTGAAGGCCTTGGCATCCCTGCAAAGGCGCTGGCAGGTTTGAAGAGCGAAGTTGGAAAAAGAAATCTCTGACAGCTTTTGACCGGCGAGGTCGGAGAAAGGAGCTGACGCACATTTCACGAGCTCCTCCTCCGGATCGATTTCCAAGAAGGCATCCTTGTGCTTGATCTTCACAGATCTTTCACGTTGTTCAGATTGTTCAGGACGTTCAGCTCTATCCACTCTATCCACTCTATCCACTCTGTCACTTAATCTTTCCACTCTTTCGGTGCCAAACAACGATCTGTTGCTGGAAAAAGAGCTTCTGCTCAAGCTCTGCCTCATAGCTGGAAGGAAATCCTCCGAGACGGAGTTTGTCACCTGAACCTCTGAAAGCTCTGATAGCTGGCGACTGACAGAGTTTGATCGGCGAATCATGGACTGATCAGCAGAAGAAGTGTCATGCTCGACAGCCAGAGGCTGCAGGTCGGTGCAATCCCTGAGGGTAGACACGGGAAGACTCTTTCGCGGGAAATGTGGGCTTTGCTGGGGGCTTTGCAAGGGATGCTGTGTTGCTTGAATCACAACAAACAGTATCAAGTATCAACCAAACTGCCAAACACATCCAGACACAAGCAAACTTCACCTGGGCTCCATCCTGCCTCAAACCAATGATGTGGCGTTTCTGGCCACCAGCTGTCGTGTACTTCACCTGAAAGACCTCTGTCTGAAACTTGCTGGCACAGCTGTCCACCAAATGCATGCGGAACGCAGTGGCGTAGGTGCGGCCACCAGAGTCCCGGCGCAAGAGCTCGGTCACACGTTCGAAATCTGTGGGTGCCACCAGATCTGTGAATTTCGTGCCTTCCATCGTGGCACCTGGCCGATTCCGCAGAAGGACAGCCGCGAGTTTGCTGCTGTGCGACACCAGGCGCAAGTCGCCATTCAGCTCCACAACGGCATCACAGGTCAGATCCAGCAGAGCTGTCGCAGCACTCAGCTGGGTGTTGCTCTTGGTTTCCCTGCGTTGGCTCATGTTCGGTGTAGGGTGCGTTATGTCTAGGAAAGGGAAAAAGGCGTCACAAGCAGCTACAAAAGATGGGATGAGCAAGAAAGTTGGTTCCACAATCTAATGGCTGTATACTGTATGTTTAAAGTGCATATGGACTTACATGAAGCATGTCATGCATAGATATGCATAGCATAGTCTATCAGTCCATATCCATCTCGGTCGTGTATTATCAGGACAGCTTGCCAATGCTCGTATTTTCGTCCCAATCCTAACCTGAAGCGGGCGATAATCCTGTTCTTCATCAACTGATGCGCCCAGTGCGAGACACAGAAAGCCAAAGGCACGAAACACAAATGGCACACGACGTAGGTGGTGGGATTGTTCCTGGCAACCGATCAATTCAGAGACTCCCCGGCTTTCTTCACTGAAGATTTTTTCTAAAACGGAAGCAAGAGATTGGATGGAAATCTGTTTGACTCAATTCAAACGCCCAGGCTCAACTGACTGCACTGAGATGCAAGTTTAAACTCTTCGTCATCGATGACGACACGTGCTATCGAGGCAAGGACAAATAAGAACTGGGAGAAAAGAAGCACACAGCTGCGCGTGGTGCAGGCAGCTGCGGGAAGACACACTACCATGAAAAGACCCACAGCAGAAATGAATGCTTCATCCACGGAAGTCGCGAGTGGAGAAGTGAAGGCGATCACGAAGAGTTGTAGCAGTGCTGACCAAAAATCCACGCTGCGGACTGAAAGCATTGAAGGAACATGCGCCAGCAATAGCACAATGGTTCCGATCGCAAGCAGCCAACAACCGCCTGCGGTATCAGGGTGACCAAGAGAGTGACCAAGGGATCAGTTTTTAGGAGGCTGGGTGGCCAAGAAATGTTGCCGCTTGACGGGCATAGACCTCAAACATCCCCAAACCATACAGCAAACAAAGTGAGTATTGCATTGTGTAAGGTAAGACTAGGAGGCCATTGTCCTTTAAACATCTTCGCTGCAAACCCCACGTTTGCCCGCATCAGATCCCGCGTATCCTTTGACATGCTCAAATCCCTGCGTAGGGCTAGCATTTTTTTATTTTCCAAAACAAAAAAAACAAAAACCCTAAATTTAGCCTAAAACCCTAAAAGCCTAAAACTAAACCCTAAATTAAAACCCCAAATCCTAAAAACCTAGACCTACAGTCAAAATCGCTGCGTATAGCCAGTGTTTTCATTCATCCTCTGATGACAAGTATAACATGATCTTGTTTGGGTGCGTTCTTTGCGAATGGGCGAACATGGGGTTTGGCGCCAACATCTTCAAACATTCCAATGACCCAGCACGAATGGCAGCAGTACCCCGCGGTAACTTTGCAAGTCCTGTGCGCCCCGCATAACCAATGGTCAAGCACCTTGCATTGGAGATCATCATCTTGGCCATTCATCTCATTCATAGATGTTCATAGGACTTGGATTCGTTTGAATTAGCAAATCCTTTCCATCTTGGTTGACCATCACCCGACGCAAAAAAAAAAAGAACTGGGTTTAATCATGGAAAATGCAAGTCCTTGTATGATAGGATCATAGTCAAAGAAGCATTGCCCATTCAACGGCTGTTGCCCTGGTCCCATGCAAGTTTCGTTGTCATGGGTCAAACAGGCGGGGAACATGAAAAACTGGTGCAACTATGCACAACTGGTGCGATGGTTTCCTCTTCATTCTACTCGCAGTGTATCCCCTGTCTTGCTCTGGCCTGTGGACATCCAGCGAGGTCTCTCCATGAACACGTTGTAGAGAATGGTTGCCAGATTGTACACAGCGAGGCAAAGGAACACAAAGAAAACCTTTGGAGGGGAACCAAGCCCTTCTTCAACGGCTTTTCGTAGGACCAAACATACCAAACAGACTGCTTGGTATATAATCTTGAAGTGAAAAGTGTTTAATTCCACTATATTGTATAACTGCATATTGTATTTTTTTGATGCACGAGGAACCTTCTGAGCCAAATTCTTCTTCTCTAGTGCAACTTGTTCATCCAAATACTTCACTTCCGCCTGGTTCTTCTTGGATCTACAGGTTGACAGGCCTTTGATGAAAGCCAGAATGGCTTTGCAAATGAGCCTCCTCTCTACAACAGCATGACAGAGTCCCCAAAGAACTGCTGCACTCACCGCAACACCGGCACAAACCACAAAGGCTTTGTCCCAGTCATCAGTCCCACTCCATGGCATCGCCGATAACTCACTTCGAGAAGCGGTGCCACTTTCTAGCGGCTCTCAGCCAAATCGCTGCGAAGCTTCATGTTTCAGCTTGGGAACAAGAGGAAACAGCAACACCTTCCAATTCCGTTCCAAAAATGTCCCCTGCATCTGCTGGAAGTACATTGGCAGTCGAGCTTGGGAAATCCAGCAGCCAGTCTTTGAATTTCTGGTCAGGATTGGATTTCCATACTGGAATCTGCCAGAATCTGCCAAACCTGCTCAAATAACAAGCAATACCAAGATTCACCCAAGATGCAAATGAGCCTCAAATGAGTCAAAGAGTGTCAAAGGAGCCAATGACAGATGTAGCCGGCTGGCCTGCAGCTGACGAATGTTGGAGTAGCGCGTGTCCAGGTCAACGAAAATGGGTGTGTATTCCTGGCTTTCGGGCGCAATCAACGGAGCGCCGGATGAGCACCGGATGAGCACCGGATGAGCACCGAGCCTCAGGGCCTCACCCGCAAAATGCACGGAAGATGACTTCAGATATGAAGAAATTTCGATAAATTCATAGCCACTCCAGCTATACATCCAGCGCAGAGAGGATCCGGAAACATCATGCTGGATTGCTGGGTCTGTCCACAGTCAGTGACCAAAAGCAACAAAATTTTGCGAACAACAGAGCACTTTGCCAGGCAGACCCGTCTCAGTGCGTAGTTGCAAAGGATCTGGCACAGGGGACTGGGGATTGGGCACACATGTTGCTGCGTGTTCATGGCCACTCTGTCTGACCGGCAGGATTGGATTTTGGATTTTCTCTGAGCCGCATATATGGACATTCATTCATAATATTCACAATACTTCTCTTTGCCCCAAGCCCTTCGTCTGTGCAAAGGTTCAAGGGCCAAGCCATCGGTTCCACCGGGCGCGCCTGACACAAAGCACTTTTCCCTGAAAAGGCATTCCCACAAACCTCAATAGCCAAGGCATGCCATGGCTGGGGTGTTTCCGGGGCTGTGGGCAATGGTTTGTCAGGCCCAGGATTTTGTAGTCGGGTCATGACTCTCACAATCCAAGCATGATAAACATGTCTGAGCATGGGATACTTGGGATACTTGGACCCTCAGTCGCATGTTCAGTTGTGGCCATGCCTGTGGCAGCTTTGCACATGCCCTGATCTTTCCGAGGTGCCAAGACCCTCGGCGCTGGCAAACCCAAGTCGTCCGCCCGCATGCGCCGTTGCTCCAATACAGCCTAGCCGATATGGGAAATGTGCGAAAGGATGCGAAAGGCAGAAAATGAGGAGAGTTGAAGCCGCTTGAAGCCCTTCATCTTTAGTCTGAATCCAAATCGAATTTTTACCGCCTTTTCGCTCCCATCAGTTGTGCTTTTAAAACACAGGGTTGTTACAGTTTTTACACCTGCCCTTTAGACCAAAACCTCAAAGACTGACTGTCGGTTCACTGTTGGTTCACTAGTGGCTACGCAGACTTTGCTGCTCCAAGTTCCCTGGCCGCACAGCACAAGTAGTCCCGCATCACCACGTTGGGGGCGTCATACTCCTGCACCGTGGGCCCTGAAACCTGGCTGCCGCAGTTGATGAATTAAAGGACCGGATAACCCCACAAGGCATTTTTTCCAATCATGAGCACCAAATGTTGTAGCGGGGACGGGGAAGGAAGGAAAGACAAAGGAGGTGGTGGAGGATCGAGAAGTAAAACAATGCTGTGTGTGACAAAGTTGTATGTGAAAGATGGCGTGTGACAAAGAAAGATGGTGTGTATGACAAAGTTTTGTGTGAAAGATGGCGTGTGTGTGTGAAAGTTGTGTGTGAAAGAGAGCGTGTGACAAAGTTGTGTGTGAAAGATGGTGTGTGACAAAGTGGTGTGTGTGAAAGATGGTGTGGCGAAAGATGGTGTGTGACAAAGTTGTGTGTGAAAGATGGTGTGGTAAAAGATGGTGGTGTGCGACAAAGTTGTGTGTGAAAGATGGTGGTGTGAAAGATGGTGTGTGACAAAGTGGTGTGTGAAGGATGGTGTGGTGAAAGATGGTGAAAGATGGTGTGAGACAAAGTGGTGTGTCAAAGATGGTCTGTGACAGGTGGTGTGTGACAAAGTGGTGTGTGAAAGATGGTGTGTGACAGATGGTGGGTGACAAAGTGGTGTGTGAAGGATGGTGTGTGACAGATGGTGGGTGACAAAGTGGTGTGTGGAATATGGTGTGTCAAAGATGGTGTCCAAGTGCCACGCCTGCCACGCAAGGTGCCGCCGCGTCACCGGCGACCAATCCGGGGCGCAAGCGCGCCACCAGAGCCAGCTCAGTGCCCCAAGTGCCACGCCTGCCACGCAATACGAAGGTGGATGTCGCCAAGTGCCACGCCTGCCACGTGAAACGAAAGGTGGATGTCGCCAAGCGCCACGCCTGCCATGTGAAACGAAGCTTGATGTCACCAAGTGCCACGCCTGCCACGCAAAGTGCCGCGGCGTCACCGGCGACCAATCCGGGCCCAAGCGTGCCACCAGAGCCAGCCCAGTGCCCTAAGTGCCACGCCTGCCACGCAAAGTGCCGCGGCATCACCAGCGACTAAAGCGGGCCCAAGCGCGCCACCAAGTGCAACAAGTGCCACGCCTGCCACGCCAAACGCAGGTAAATGTCTCCAAGTGCCACGCCTGCCACGTGAAACGA
>Ga0126342_10000008_pt1 | contig 84176 bp, 65 predicted proteins | sample Cyp1metagenome_FD_92528 | JGI IMG/M metagenome (GOLD analysis project Ga0126342, IMG submission 92528) | Coral microbial communities from Lord Howe Island, Old Settlement Bay, Australia - Cyphastrea 1 metagenome | ecosystem: Host-associated > Invertebrates > Cnidaria > Coral ...
GATATATCATAATATATATATATATATCATATATATATATATATATATATGGTTGGTGATTTCAACCATCTTGAAAACTATTAGTCAGTTGGGACGGATTATTCCCAATATATGGCAAAATATAAAAATGTTTGAAACCACCAACCAGATATGATATATATATATAGAGATCAGTGATCAGGCCACTTGAGGATTGGAAAACCCTGGTTGGTGGTATACCTACCGACCCCTCTGAAAAATGATGGAGTTCGTCAGTTGGGATGATTATTCCCCATATATGGAAAAATAAGATTCATGTTCCAAACCACCAATCAGGATATACAGAGATCAGGCCACTTGAGGATTGGAAAATGCAATAATAATAATATAACAGAATTCTGCCACTTCAAAATAATTACTTTCCTTTATCATTCATTTCACCAACAAAATTGAACAATTTGGGGACAGTTACATACAATTTAGCCTAACCACATGCTCATTCATGAACGAATCAAAAACCGGTGCTGCGCATCCCGCCGAGCCACGCCGTAGCGTGTCTGACCTTTGGTCCAAACTCGCCTTGGTCGCAAAAGCGGCGGGGCAAAGCGAAATCTTCGGTCGGTGCAGCTCCAGTTATATACCTGTATGACAGTAGTTGTATATACTGGTTGGTGGTTTCAACCCCTGAAAAATATTAGTCAATGGGAAGGATTATTCCCATATAGTATGGAAAATAAATAATGTTCCAAACCACCAATCAGTATAAGGGTTATATTCGAACTTATGGGGGTTTAAACTCCAATGGTTATAGATAAATTTTACCCATAAGAGCAACCTCAACTGCACCCCCAAGTGAGGTATCTCATTGGATTGGTTTTGTTGGGAATATCTTCCATACCATACCAATACCAATACCAGCCAAAGCCGGGGCTTTGCGGTAAAAAATCAAGCGTTGCGGGGAGTATTACTCTTATGATCTTAGACGGCAGTAAAACTTGAACCTTCATTATAAATAGTAGATGGTTGATTGCCATAGTCGTAATGCATGTTGTAGTTGCTAGTTCCAAATCAAATGATTGATCGAGTCAGGATACCGACTATAGCCAAAACAAGATTAACTCCTGACCGGCTAGAATGAGCAGCCGAGAAAAAAAACATATACAAGAAAACCACCTTCCAAACCCATTTGCCACACATGTACCAGGAATCTACCATGTTACCATGGTGTCTCGCGGATCTGTTGGGTAAACACTGTACAAAGCCGTTTTGCACAGGCGGGTACATTTTAACAAACAAAATGTCTGTTATCATTGGTATCTTCAGTACATAAATGATACTCTCCTGTAGGAGGGCCCACAAAAAGCTTATCAGACCATTGGACAATTCAATTTAGCCAAACGTGTTTTTTTTACATTGCCTTTTGTACAAGGTGAAGCCCCCTCAGTTATGTTTGTTGGCCTATAACACCCATTAAAACTATACTATCAATGAATCAATGCTATATTCCCCATAAACCCTAGTTAACAAAGTAATACCTACCGTCAGGTAATTCAACATAGCCATGGAAACTGGTCCGTTCATGGAAGAATTACCTATATTTACCTGTATCCTGTTATCAGAAATGGATAGAAATGGTGAGTTTCCATAGCTATGTTAAAGGGTACCCTCTGGTAAGCTAACGCAGTTACTGAAAATTGCCATTTATAGTGAGTTTTCCCATGAAAAATTGTGATTTTCCATAGTTATGTTAGTTTACCAGAGAGTAAGTACCATGGCGTTCCTGGTTTCTCTTCTGCATCCTATCTCGCCCACCTCGTATTTTCGGGGCGTCACATCTCGTGGTGGAAGCGGATCTTCGATTTGGCGGCCTGGTGCTAAAGACTGGTGTCATTTACCATGCGGCAATCAAGCCAAAAACCAACAAACAATGGCAATGAGACAATTCAATGTGTTATAAGTTATAACTTAAGATGTTGACTGATTTAGATTGATTGTTATAACACACTATGTATTAAATCATAAACCTATTATATTGCTTATAACTTATATACCTATGGCAATCTATTTCTTGGGATTTTAGTAGATATTAAGGGATACCCTCTGGTAATCAAACGTAGCAGCAAGAATTCCCCTGCACACGGGGGTGCCATCTGCAAACGGTGGAGTTTCTATTGCAATGTTTGATTCCCGGAGGGTATTGATTCATGTGATTCATGGGTCATAAAATGTCATAAACCAGGGTTGTTGATGTTGATTGTCGATCCCTTGCTGCAAGTTAACAACTGTTCGCGGGATAGACAGGGCGCTTACTGTTTACTCATGTGTCAAAGGATGTGGCAGAATTAATATGTATGTAACTATGCATGTATAACATGTAAAACCCAACTAAAGCCCATGTGAAACTGAACCATTGTGTTCCATCCATTTCTGTGTCCCCAGGTCCAATTCCAAAGAAACTGAATCTTAAAATGTATGACCACAATCCATCCAACAGGGTAATTCCTTAGACTAACCCATATCGCTCTACCCTGCTGGGAGCAGCTGGAAACTGGTCCCAAAACCTGGTTGCAAATCATGGCAAGTCTCCTAACTGGCAGTTAACTGGCGTTGTCCCTTCTATAGTTGGTGGGTCAATACAGTCATGACATGTCATGAGCATCTGGAATTGCAACCAACATCTTCACTTAGGCAGCAACACTTCATTTTGTTGAGGGGATCTCTGAACAGCAAATCATGGCACGTCCAAATCGCACAACCTGGTGGTAGTTAATCTATGTGCGTTTCCTTGTTTTATCAACGTGTTATCCTCATTTGTGTGGATTCACTTCCTTTGTGTTCCTTGTCAAAAATATCGAGCCTCGCCCAGGTCTCCAACGATATGCCATGCCGGGCCTCCATTTCCTTGACGTTCGGCTCAAGGTACTGATCCTGGTGCCCCAAGAAATGTGCAGGAAATATGACTTGAAAGCATTCAAGACCAGGATAGTATCGGATAGAGGTTTGCACTATAACTTGTCCAACCAGGCTTTCTGTGACTTATGGAGCCGCTTTCTGTGACTTATCGAGCTGCTTGGGCTCCGAATCAGTCCAAATGCAGCAAGAACATATGAAACCTTGCAGCAAGCTGGACTATAAATCGATTTGAGCTAGCAGTTACCATGTCTCAAGCCAACAACCACTCAATGAGAAGCCATCTATATGCAACCCCCATCACTTGCCCCATCGGTGGCACCTCAACTCCTTCACCAGGAGCGCGACCGTGGTAGTGCACACTTTCGAAGCCGGACCTGTCTGAAACCCCGCGGCGTGTAGCTTCGAAGGGACCCCTGGAGGGTGAATGACAAACGGCTGAGAAATCTAAGCCCTGGCCCAGTCATTAACATTTACTTGATAGTATCGCGCTGACGCTCATTGAACTCAAAGAAAGTTAGCTCTTTCCAACAGCCAAACGCATTCATGAAGGCTTTTAACCACTGCCACAACTACGAGCATTGTTCGATCTCTGGCCAATGTAAACCACCCAGCAATACACGAACCAATTGGCATCACCCGATTTTGAGGACTGAACAGTAAGAAAGCTCAAAACTACCATGCATCCAGCAGAAATAATAACATCTATTTTAAATCTATAATAACTGATATAACGAAGATCCAACCTCTCTCAAGTCACAAAAAATAGATCTCGGAACTCCAGGCGCCCAGCGCCTTATAAGCCCCCAACGACATATCCCCTGGGATCCCCGGGCTTCGGTCCGAAGTCGTAGTTTTGACCCAGCAACATATGCTGCGAGTCGAAAGGGGTCTGGGTGTAGCGCCGGTGATGCGGCACCTGCGAAGATCATCCCATGGACCGTAACTTAGTAGGTGGTTAGTATCTGGGGTTGGCTCAATGATTTAATGGGATTTATTGTGATTTAATGGGATTTTATAGTGATTCAATGGGATATTCATGGGATATTACCCTCTGGTTATGTCAAAATAGCTATTGAACATGGCAATTTATAGTGGATTTTCCCATGAAAAATGGGTGGATTGTTCCATAGTTTTTTGTAAACGTTTACCAGGCCGGGTAACCCCCGGTTAAGCCTCCGTGGATCCAAAGATCCCCCAGCAGAACCTTCGAAAGCTCAAAGGTCTCGTGGACGGCCACCGGTTTGGTGCGGTGCTCTCCAAGGTTCTCGGCGAGCAACTCGAGCAACGGTGGGGCGTAGGATCATTTGGGGAGTTGTTGTGAGTCCTATGAGTCAACATTCTGAGGGAATATGTGTTGGATGTATTTTTGGAATATTATCTTATAGAAGGTCAAATGCAAACATATTTCGGAGGTCAAGGGCTGAGAAGGACATTATTCTGCAACCTCATGCAAATAGCATCAAATATCTGGGACTTGGATCCATAAAGCCAATATGTTCGTCCTGTTTCGTCTCTTTGGCTCGTGGAAATTGGGTGGAAACACTGCAATCATCCCACCACCCACCATGGGGATGCTCATCCCACCGTGTTCACAGCTAAGTTCCCCAACAATTCGGAACCACTCCGCTTCTTCGAAGGGCTGCCGAGAGGCAAACGGTCCATTGGGGCGGATTGGGGCGGAGGTTTCTTGGACGACATGTGTTCCAGCCAATGTGTGTTGTATCTTCATCTAGGATGAAGGCTGGACAAGTTCCAAACAAAAGAACAACACTGTCAAAACTTGTCAAAAAGGAGTCATGCCCGCCATTTATCATCCTTTACATATTTGCTCACTTCAGCAATCCACAAATCATCCCCAAATCTGATCCCAAAGATGTGCCTCATGCAGCAGCTCTGCTCGTGATGGATCTGGGCCCAACGGATTGAATCATGAAATACAAGGCGAATGCGTGTACAAGGTGAGGCCTTCCTCAGTTTTGTTTGTTGGTTTATAAAGCGCATTGAGTATAATGAAACCAACCATAAACCCTGAAGTTAACCTACAGTAAGTCATAAACCAACTTGGCTTCATACACCAGGGTCTCACCTCGTATGGAGAGCTTTATTGGGTGGAAAGAACGAGTGGAGCAGCATTGCTACTCAATTTCAATGTTAATCTCCTATCAACCTTTATCCTATTTCCCGCTCAATGTCAATCTTTCTAACAATCTTTAACCAATTGGGCTATGGTTTTGTCACATTTGGCATGAATCACACAATAAATAATTATCTTTATATACCCTCTGGTAAACGTTTACATAACTATGGAAAACCACCATTTTTTGTTAAGGTAAATCAACTATTTCTATGGCATTCTATGGCAATGTTCAATAGCACACTGTTAGTCATTACCAGAGGGTATATCCCATTAATATCCCATTAAATCACTATAATATCCCATTAAATCACCATAAATCCCATGAAATCCCATTCAAAACCCCAAGTTCCATCCCCTGTGGATCCCAGACCCAGATCTCGCGGAGGTTTGCGATACGCCTCGCTGGGCCTCGCGTGATACACGCCACGCCAGACCTGGGCTTCGTGCTGCACGAGGAGGTCCTGTTGGAAACGTGGGGATTTTGTGTTCAACTAGAATGTTGATACAGCAATGATAAAGCATCCATATTTTGATGGTTTAGACCACCCATTTGTGGAAAATTTAGGGCTGGCTTACTATTGCTTTACTAGCATAGGGTACTCCTAAATTGGATGAATCATCATTTTCCACCATCTTCCATCATTTTCCCATGATAATGGCTGAGGGATATGCCTCATTCTCATCCTCAACGGACGCCCTCCAGGACCACCGGGGGCCCCACCTTCCTGTCATCCTTCTCCAAGCGTGCGTAGGTGTCGTTGGGCCGTGGCGGCGGTGGTTGCGGCACCTGGGAAGGGCTGAAAAATGGAGACAAAAATTGGGAACTTGAGGCAACAAAAACTGGTTGGTGGTATACCTACCCCTCTGAAAAATATGAGTTCGTCAGTCGGGATTATGATTCCCAATATATGGGAAAATAAAAAAAGTTCCAAACCACCACCCAGAAAATGATAAAAACATGAGAATTGATTGGGAATGTGAAGCCAAACCATGATGGAACAAAATGGGAATAACATGAGAATTGAATGGGAATGTGAAGCCAAAAGTTGTGGTGTAAAATTGAGTGGGTGAAAGTTTGATGGGAACGTTCCGTCGTCCCCTACTCACTGGTACGGTGAGGATTGCAAGCCGCTTAACCAGTAGTATAGCCCCGCATCGTCAAATCATCTCCTAGTAACTCTTAATTGAATCAGCTCTGGCTCTCACCAACATTTTTCTGTGGGTCAAAGCACCTGAAATCATCTGGGGATGGGTCAAAACCCTGGTACCTAGTGAACCCCAAAATAGCTGGCAAATGGATGTTCATTCCCCTAAAAATGTTATTAATAGGTATTGATCCATACCCATCTCTGTTTCCAAATTCCCTAAAATCCCCCAAGTTGTGCTTCACAGCTCCATTTTCGGAGCATTTCCAGCTGCTGTTCCCATCGGTGTCCGGACGCCCGGGTTGGCGGCACCGGCGAACTCGAAGTTCTGCGACATGTAGATCGGATCTAGGCCGCCAGCGTCAGCGTCACCAGCCAGGTGTCTTTTGGTGCTGGGAGGTCACGCATATGATTGTGATTGGCTTATCAAATTATGTGGTTTTATGGTAGAAAAATGAACCATGACACAATGACAGCGATACTGTCCTGTATCTACTTAAATGGGGAGGAATACAGATGTGGTATTGTTCGATATGTGTTTGTTGCATGCTGGTCAGAATGAATTGTTCCACCAAAAGTGGCAGGCGGCACAGCGCTTTGAAAAACTAAAAGGGTTTAACATATCTTGAGAACTGTGGCCAAACAATTGCCGAACGCCCTACCAAGACTCAATGTGAAGCCCTGTAGGATCAACAAGGCAAACTAAATATCAAGGTTCTAAGTTCGACTTGGTTGACAGCAACATCTCCGTCTACAGGTCACATCAAAAACATCTGGTGATGACGCAACATCCACAAACCAGCTGGACCTTTGCCTCGCAAATCTGAGGTGCCCCCACTGTAAGTCCAAACCTTTTCCGACTCATGGCCTTCCATGTGTTTCCGCATCCAGTCCTGAAACGTCGCTTGAGGTGGCAAGAATGCATGCAACGCAGAAACGTGTCAAGTTGTTTTTTTTTGCGGGGGGTGAATGCTGCACATTGAAAATTGCAAAACACTTCGGGATTGATTGGCCAATCAATGATTGGTTCAAGTTGTTTCCTCTCAGAAACAATGTAATTACTGTAAAACTCGTGTTTGCCTCGTCGCTGCAAGAAGTGTTTGCCATTCTGTATCTATCTAATTCTGCTAATTCCCAACTTTGCGCCCAACAAATTGCCAATTTTATTTGCGGAACATGCTCTGCCGATTTCTTGGGTTCCAGCTGCTATAGTATGTTCAACCCTCTCGGGTATTTCTATTCTATGTATATATATATATATACCATGCCAGAATGTCTTGCCATTATCCAACATGTGCTGTTTGTATATGAATATAACTGACATGACATGTATCCCATTACATCCAACTGGGATGGATTTGAATTGATCTTACATCATACTCCACATACTGTGTATGTATATAAATAGATAGATAGATAGATAGATAGATAGAGATAGAGATAGAGATAGAGATAGATATAGATATAGATAGATAGATGGATGGATAGATAGATAGATAGATAAATAAATAAATCGATAGATACACATGGCCCATATAAAGAACCAGTAATTCACACACGTCATTCACCCAGCCAACACACACACACAAAAAAAAAAAAACATTTCGTCGTTTCAGGCCTTCTGCAGCTCGGCGCTGTTCAACCTCTGGGAAGAGTAAAGGAAGACCTGCCCGCTCAAGGAAAACATCGGCAAGAACCACAAATTCAAGGAGTGTTTCAAGCAAATTCTACTGGACATTCTTGTGTTTACCCAGTAGTACTGAGGTCTACAGGTAAGTGTTCTCTTCATGATTTGTTTGAAGAAAGGTTTGGGAAGGCCTGAACATCCGGTGCAGCTCCCCCAGCTCCTATCCGAAGAAAATACCCATCAACCAGAGACGGATTCCATCCAAGCATCCTGAATCCCAGATTTGTTTAAATGATTAAACTATGTTAAAATCTGCAGGGCTCTTCTATATTCTCTGTATTTGGGTATGTGACAACCATGGTTTCCGGTGAAGGTTTATCCTTAGACCCAACCTTTGATCCAATGATCCACCAACCATCACTGGGGTCCCTGTCTCCAAGCCTCGCCCTCCAAGAAAGGCGTCTCGCGCTCGCGTTTCCTGCCCAGCAGGTCATGCAGCCGCACGTTGGCTTCCGACTGGCTACGCACCTTGGAGACGTGAAAATGCTACGGGGGAAAGGATTACAACATATACACTATACCAGCATATTATCTCATGATTGGATATGATTGGTGATAGTATTGAATTGATGCCTGCCATGATTTGCTGGTTGCTTTCTGATCTATATAAATCTATATAATATGATTGGTTTGGTGTATTGCTTGGACTGGGCCCTGGAAAGAATGAAGATATTCTTTTATAATACGAATACTAAAAAGGATTGATTCCTGGCTTCTGGCTTTCCGATGAACTTACCAGTGGGAAGAGGGCAATTTCCGGCCACGTAAAGCGCACTTTCAGCAAATCCCAGCTTTACGTCCAGGAAAGTGTATCCCCTTTTCTGTCAAATCTCAGATCCTATTTCAGCAGATCCCCTTTTCTGTCCTATTTCCGCCAAGTCCGATTTCGGGTCAAATATCAGCTTCTCACCAATTCCTTGTTGGTCTTCAAGAAGTTCTGCAAAGAGGCCTGGGCGCAGTAAGACCGTTGACCCATATCATCGACCTCTGTTAATCATGCTTAAATTAGTCATTGGTCATATGAGAGATTTTATCTACAATACTTCTGGATGATGAGCCCCATTTAGGTACTAGGTGATGTTTCGAAGCTAGACAAAGGGAACAAGAAACAGCACATTTGTAATGTTGACTGAATGTGGCAGAGTTCACTTTACCAGGAGCCATGCAAGGGAAATGGCAACTAGTGGCATGGTGGCATCATTTCCCTTCTCCTTCAGGGTGAAAAACCTCTGGTGGCTTTACCACCGAACCATGGTCAACACACTCGCACGGATTCGAAACAGGGGCAGCTTCACAATGCTCAAAGACTTGCGTAGTTCAACACATCCGATACTTGGCATCGATGTCTTGACTTTATGACCATACCTTCCATCATTTGCCGCAGAACATGCTGAGTCGGTGCTGGGTCTTCCCACTGTCTTGCGCAACTCGCTGTGTCGTTCGTAGTGCTGGTTCCTGAGCGCAAGAAAACTGGGTGATTTCCTTGAGATTCCCCAGCATGTATGGCACATATACCCCAGATCTTTTGGATATGCTAGACTCAGATGTTGAGATAAAGTAGAAACTGTAAAAAAGACAAATGAAATTGCATTGGATTCACTTTGGTGAGGGTGGAATTGACTAGATTAGATTAGATTATAGATTGAATTAATATGGATTTTATTTAAAGTGATTTATATAGATAAAACGTGCATTTTGATTGTTTACATATATATATATATGTGTGTGTGTATAATTGTAAAATATAGACATATATATATATATATATCTGTCATATTTGATCCCATTTGCCCCATAAATAATGGTTAACAGAATAGAGACCTCCTGCCACACCCTTGTCACCCCCGCACGAACTTTTCTCACTGCGCACGTTTGGCTCCGCAGCAAGGCGCGGCGTGGCAACTTCTGTGCCGCGTTGACCAATTTGGGCCAATTTGGGCCATCTGGGGCACCATGGGGTGCAGTGGTAACGCATGGCACCGGGCTTCCACTAAAACTGAAAGAGCCTGGAAGACGATTAGTAAGGCGAACGAAAACACAACTGGCAGTTTATCAGATCTCACTGCAGGGCATCACCAGGATTGAAAACCGGCAGCCGAAGCAAACATCAATCAGAGGCTGAAGGTTGACTCAGAAAATGTATTACCATCTGGTTATTTAACATAGCCATGGAAAATCCCTTATAAATGGAGGTATTAATGGGACAATCATCTATAAATGGGCAATTTTCCATGGCTATGTGAAATAACCAGAGGGTAAGCTTAAGCTGTGCAGTTCGTATCTATCCAAATATGTGGAAGATTCCTTGCCACCAGACTTCTATGACATGCCCCAGCCCTTCCACAGGTTTCCAACACAGTTTGCATAGCTTTTCCCCTACTTGCCGCAAGGTGCCCCAAACAATCCTCTGCACACAGGCCCAGCATGCTATGTTCCATGCCGTGTCGCTCGCCGAGCAACGGGAAAAAGGGATCAAAAAACCCACCAAAGCTGTGGAAACTCCACCATTTCTGGCGCATGGTCCCATGGATTTCCATGGTGTTTATTGGTGTTTTGTATGTTTACCGGAGGGGAACTGATGACAGCCAGGCTCGCAAAATCCCCATGAGGGATTCTGTCAGTTGATTGCTTTCCCATTACGCCAAAAAATTGGGGGATCAAGCAAAAAATATCCATCAGGTGAGCAGTCGATATATATATATACCTACAACGCAACGGCTCTCAAATTTCACTTTGTTTTTTTGCCATTTTCCAGGTGGCAACATCCATGTCTTCATGTTTCAGTCCTGGGCAAGACGATCTTTGACATGTGTCTGGGCAAATCACTCTAATTCCCAAACCTGGTTCAAGGCCGAGTTTGCTTTGCGATGAAAATCCTTAATGTTAGCTTAATTAAAGTAATCCTTCTTCATGGATTGCACTAGTTGCTAATCCTCATGGATTGTACTAGTTGCTAACTAAGCCAAAATTGAAGCCATTTTCGGATGATTCTCCTTACTCATCATCTATATTGATTCCTTTGCGACGTCGCGATGCTTACACCGTTGCAATCGGCAGGAAACACCAACAGCCGTGACAATGGCCACTGGGATAGGGTCGACACGGCGCCGCAGCGGTGGTTCTTAAACTGGGGGATCCAATTTTCAAAGCACATATCATCTACTATCATCTAGTATAATATCAACATCATATTTGTTAATCTAGCATAATAATATATATATGGCAAAATGGGAATGTAAGAAGATAATATCTATAGTCTATATCATACAGTCGAAGTAATGAGATAACATCTATATATATATAATATATATATATATATATATTGATTGAGAGTAGGTCATCTCTATATTCTTGCTGCTTCATAGATCCTCATCTCTGTTTTGTTTTTACTTTTTAGCATCATTTTACAAGATTTCTTGTAAACCATCTCAGATCTCCAAAAAAAAAGGAGGAAACAACTTCTTCATGGCTAGAAGCCAGTATTGAGGCGATCTCTGGCTATGGTGACACTAGCCACCTACCTACCTGAAGATCTTTCACCATCCCTGGGAAGTTCATCTGGGGGCACTCCCCTGGTTTGAGAAACCACCATACATCCACCTAGCATCATCTGGGCAAATTCGAGCAATTCCCAAAGCCTAGACCTAGAACCGCCTAGAACCGCATGAAACGGCTGTGGCCAAATGGCGAATTGGTCACCACATAATTTGCCCAGTCATCCGCCTAGTCCAGACTCACCAGGTTCAGCTTGTTGGGCGTCTCCGTGATGCCATTGCTATGCCCGTTGCTGTGTCCGTTGCTGTGCCCGTTGCTATGTCCGTTGCTGTGGCCGTTGCAGTGGCCGTTGCTGGCACCGTCGCCGATGCGCTGAATCAGCGCGTTGCAACCGGAACCTCAGCGACGTGGGGCATGGACGGGACAGGTCAACAAAAATCCTCAGTTTCCATGCAGATTTCATTGATGGTGGATCCTAAATTGAAGTGTCCCCGATAGCCGTGGCTTCGGAAAAAATTGCGTAAACCATTGTGCGCTACTACTTGGGGTTCTGGTGATGATTTCACAGCTTTCAAAGTGTTGATACTTGGGGATGTCAAAGTACTTGGATGGGTTACTTAAAGAATCAGTTCCAGTTCCAAAACATAGGTAGACGCATTTCATGTGTGTTGATTATAACCCACGATCTATAACCATTTAACCAAGGCCCCTCCAAGCTTGGCCGAGGGACAGAAGGCCAACGTCAGATTCGCCAGCTTCTTGGAACAACTCTTGCAGTAAGGCCCGTGTTTGCCTCCAAGCTGCGTTGAGGAGCAAGAACGTCGGGAGGGTGCACGTGGATGCGCGTCCCAGTTTAGAAGTCCGTTGCATCAAAAAACATACAATTCGTATCGGCAGCAAAATAAATGGACCAAATACTAGATCAAGGTTTCGTCTGGGGAACATTAGAGGAAGAAAACACTGCAACTGGTGTTTAAATAATGTTTATAAAATCATGGTTTGTTCACAGCATCATAATGGGGATGAATTTGAAATTGCACAGGTTTAAACTACCCAAACCATCAGAAGACTTGCTATAATTTATCCACAAGTTACACCCCAAATTCAAGATATGTGTGCTTACATATATATATATATATGTATGTATGTATATGTATATGTATATATAAATAGTCTGTATGATCAAATGTGTGTGTAAATATATATATATAGTTCCAAAAACACTAGTCACTACAGTAGAGATCACTATAACTATAGAGCAAGGCATCGGTTAGATGCCTTGCATTGCGCTGAAATGCTGTGCCTTTCTCAGTGCTACATGGAACATGGTCCAAAGGATGGATCGGTGTCTTCAAACATAGCAAACTGGGAAATCCACTGCTACGTATGGAAGTTTTCATGGGAAAATCGGCTGTAAATGGGTGAGTTTCTATTGTCACCTTTGATTACCGGAGGATATCCGGAGGATCTCATCAAGGATGACAGCTTCATGTCACGTCCCATTGCCATTGTTTACCAGAAAGCATGTCCCGGAAACAATGAGCCAAGATGAGCCAAGCAACAATCAGGTGATCCAAAGATGCTCCTTGCAGCGATCTCCTTGGCCAAGCAGGTCCAAAAATATGATGGTTACCCGCCGGCAATCAAGCATTCAATGGTAATCAAGCATTCAATGGCAAATCTAATCTCCTACAGTTAAGGCCCTTTACCAGTTATAAGTACTTATAACCCCATTTGTAGAATGTATAATCCCATTTATAACCACTTATATCTAATAAATGGCCATAACTGTATAAATGAATTTAGTTTTTGATGTGAAACATCATCTATACATGGTACTGCTTGGTGGTATACCTACCCCTCTGAAAAATATGAAAGTCAATTGGGATGATTATTCCCAACATGTGGAAAAATAAAAAATGTTCCAAACCACCAACCAGGGTAGATTTTCTATTGCCACGATTGCTTGCCAGAGGGTAGATCCACTCTGGACTAGCTGCTTTTCCTATCTGCTAAATCCCCAGTTTCACCTGAATCAAGTGATTTGTTCAGCGGAACAAGTCCTCTCACACGTTGAATTCTTGCTTCTTAAACATGTTGATCAAATTCCTTGGCATGTTTCCCCTACCTGATGACCCCCATTCCCCTTGGCTTGTTTTTGTTCCTTAATAATTCTATGAAAATCCCATCCCAAGAATTACCCCATAATAGACCACATCTGATATTTGCTAAAGATGGTCCCATGGAATACAGTAAAAACATATTCCGTTTAGATTCCCAAGTAGTCATTTACCAATAAATCAGCCCAGCAAATCTAGGATATGTTTCTATCCCCTCACTAGTTGAACTGCCCCATGGTCCGGATAGCAATGATTAGCATATCTCATCAATATTCCACAATGGTCTCATGCACCCAAAGTAAACCATTCTATCCTCAATACCCCGTGAAACTCATAGCATATTTCCATTCTATCATCATTCTCCCAATATATAACCCACTTGCAGGGAAATATAGCCTATGGATGTCTATGGAAGATTTTACCAGTTGTATATGCCCTTGAAGATGCTGCTCAAATCCTTCTTCTGCAATTGTTTGCTGGTAAACCATTGCATCACCATTCTCCAATGAATTTCCCAGTATATATATAATATATATAATTATATATATACATGCATATATGTTAATTATATCATCACTATCCCATCCCATTCCATGCTATTTCTACAATATGGGTTACATACCATTATGTCCCCATTAAATCCGATTAATCCCAATTGCAGGCAAACATTCCCATTACACCCCTTCGATTCTCATAATATGTTCATTATATTCCAACTAGCACCCCATTATATCCTATTATATAACTATGATCAGTTACCATAATATTCCCATTGGATGATAAGATTCTCATTAGTGATTATCCCATTATACTCCCATAATAGTGATGTCCCATAATAGTGATATTCCCATCATTATCTGGTTGGTGGTATACCTACCCCTCTGAAAAATATGAGTTCGTCAGTTGGGATGATGACATTCCCAATATATGGAAAGTCATAATCCAGTCATGTTCCAAACCACCAATCAGAAAACCATCAATCATATTCCCATTGTTGTTGGTTTATACCCTATTAACCACTATTAACCACTATTAACCACTATTAACCACTATTCACCATCATAACCCAATTGAAATCTCACCTTTTCTTGTTGCTCAAGTCCCCCCTGACCTTTTTCCTCCGAGCATCCGCGTGGATCTTCTCCTCCGCCGCGTGGCCACAGCGCAGGCAGGGCGGCCCCTCCACGCTGCGACGCACCGGGGACTGGGGCGACGGAGCCTCGGGGACCACGAAGGGCATCGACACCTGCAACCAGGATGGAACGGATTTTGGGTGCTATATTTCTGGGGATCTTCCCTTACATAGGCCAAAAAAAACATATATATGATGGGTACCTTCAATTTAGGATCCTGAAATTCCCATTGATATATGGATGATGTATACCTGATACCTAGATATACCGAGTATATATTGTGATTATCATGCGTTGGGAATGAGTTTTGATAAAATGATTTGTACATAGATGATACCTAGATATACCTAGTATGGTGTGATTATTCGATACACCTATTATAGTATGATTAATCATGAATTGGAGATTCCAATCTTTTCAGCCTGAATGGTGAATAGATTGTAGTTAGAATGCGATTTCATGGGACCCAATGGGATCTAATGGAACTGTTTGGGATTTACATAATGGGATTAAGGTAAAATTTAGCGTTTATTTTTGGAAGTATAGCATTGGGAATAATTCAAATACTATGCCAATGGAAGTGTAGCATTTTCATGTATACACATAGATTCTGGATCTAATGCTTATGCGCGGGAGTCCTAGCAAAACCTATCCTATATACAGTACCCCAAACCAATATTGGATAAGGGTACTCATATCCTTCCATGCGTTCGATCTCATCAAGAAGGTTGGGTATATACTCATCAAGGCCTCCTTTTTAGAGTTTTTTGGATAGGACATAGATGTATATATATATAACGATTGTACTACCGCCATGGTATTTACAAGATAGGTTGCTTAACACTCATAGATAGATTGGCGTTTAAAAAACAAAAACAAGCTATCATACTATACCCAATTTAATTCCACAGGTTGACCCAATAGGAAGTTGAAATGTAAACAACAAATCCAATATGTAGGTTTACCCGATGTAACCCCAATGCCTGTGTCTGCTTATGACCAAAAGGTGCTTAACTATGTTTGACTTAGTTATTAAATAGAAGTCTTTCAGCAACATTTCCACTTATTGAGTTACAGGCATTAATTTCATATTTGGCTCATGTAATTTGACGAGTAAAAAAAAACATCCCACTTTCTTGTCACTCCATGGTCATGCGGGACGATCTGCAGGACTGGATAGTTTATTTTTGTCGTGCGATGTAACATTATAACCGTACTCTTGAACAAATGCTGTTTAATATTGGCACCGGTAATACTTCCCAACATGGGATAATGGATCATGTATAGTTCCATGCTTGAATTGGACTCTTTTGTTTATCATCCGTAATGAGAATTCCCAATATATATCTGGATCCGTACTTAAAATGGACTTTAGGATTCATCGTAAATCACGAGAGTAAATGTTCGTTCATCAACAATCACCACACTGCAAATTGTCAGAACGGAACTGCCATCTATTCCGAAATCCCGCTGTAACTCTCAACATGGCAAAGTGGATCACAGCTTGAAACTTTAAATCATGGACACAATTCAAATGTGTTTGTAAATTATTCATTCTCAAATATTGGGACCTCCGATGCGTGATAATTAATCATAGATAGTACATATAAATCTAAACATAAGTCATGTAATATTTTGTAATATAGTATAAATCTCTCTCTCTCTCTCCAAAGTTTCCCCCATTTATAGTTGATTTACCTAGCCTAGCAAAGATGGTGATTTTCCATGGCTATGTTCATTTAAACTCCAATTAACATTTTAATACATGTTATATTAATATATCACTAATATTGATATGGACGCTATTGATGTAATATAGATGTCTACAAACAATTTTATTGCATCAACAAATTCCCCATCCTCCACGAAAATTCGGCCTCGTCAAGTTCCTGTCGCTTGCCACAGCCGTCTTCCCGACGATGGCGACCGATGTCCTTCCTCTGGCAGTCCCTGCCACAGTAGTAGACCTAAGGCCCCATGGAAGACCCAATGGAAACCTAGGGAAAACCATGGGAACCCTGGACCCTGGGCAATCTAGGTGGAAAATGGAAATCTGTGGGGAAAAACATGGAGTGCGGCGCATTTCTTGCGATTTTCATGGATGTGTGAGTGTGAGGTGATTGTCCTGGCGATCTTTTTTTGTTGCTGAGCTAAGTTGCATTATAACTAAGCTAACTCTTGGCTTCCTGGTGGGTTCATCTAGACCGGTTGGGGTTACAGCAATTATAAAGCAACTTGCAGTTCGGTGGGGGCATGACAGTGTGAGATAACTAACCCGAAGCGATGAGATGGCTGCAACTGGACAATATCCCCCAATACCTGAGTCGCAATTGAAATCTGAAACTTTCGTGGTTCTGAACATGGGTTTCAGATGTGGGCCCAAAACAAAGCCAACAACCAGCCAAAATGGTTGGCCAATAGATTTCCAAGTTTAATGTAAGCCGTTTGCGATCCATGTTCAGGGATGATACTGGTGTGGTGGGTTAGCTGCAAAATGCTGCAAAACTGGAGGACATCCCTTGATACACCCAAGCTTTTTGGACCCCCCACAGCTCACTGTCTCTAAGCAGTTGCTTTCTGCCGGATCTTAAACTTTTGGTTGGATTTGTCCAACAACATACCTTGGCCCTTGACCCACAACAACTGATGCTGGGAGATTTCAACCCAGTAGGTCACTGATCCCTGCATGTCAGAATGTGTGCCATCAAAGTTATGGGAAGTTAACCAGGCAAAATGGGGATCATTGTGATATTTTATGGGATATATCACCAACCGTCTATAAATGAGGAATTCCAAAAAAAACAACGAAATTCAAACACAGCTACACACTTCAAACATAGGCTGGTTGAACTGAGTTCAACCCGTTCAACCTCTCTCCCCCTGAAACATATATACAGAAGTCAGGCGGGCAAAACTTTCCAATTCAGGATCGAAGACTAAGCCCAAGACAACCCACCAGACCAGCCCGTCATTGCCAACATGGCCTAAATGTCTCAAAACATTTCCTAGCTGGTGGTTTCCACCCCCCGGAAACTCCTAGTCACTGGAGATTACTATTCCCAATATATGGAAAGTCATAAAAGTCATGTTACAAACCACCAATCAGAAAACCATCAATCATATCTCCATTGTTGTTGGTTTATACCCTATTAACCACTATTAACCACTATTAACCTCAATAACAATGGACCCCCCAAAAAAATGGGAATGGTTTCACAGTTTCAAAAACGATCACAGTGACATCCTGTGACCGGGCCCACTGTGGAAGCTTCAGGACATCCCCCGTCATCGTCGTCCCAGTGACTTGTTTACACACGGAACATCTCCTCAGAACCGATGTTGGAAGGATGACCCACCAGCAGCTGGCAAGAAATATCGGAGAAATATACCAAAAAACAACCAATCTCAAAGAGGCAGATCAGGAAAACACGATGTGGGATGATGTGGGTCCCGGATTGCTGGGCCAATGATTTGCGAAACACAGGTCCTGGGACGTTGGGTGCTCTGAAAATGGTGGGGGTATCCGGGACATCCCGACATAGCTGTGCTGAAAAACAGGGAACTGGTGATGAAGCATCAAATTTGGGGCAACTACATTCAGACAAACCCACTTTAAACATTCAATTAATGAAACATGGCCACACAAAATCATGATGATTTCACTCAACAAATCACTTATAAATCAAAAATTGTTGGGGTCATGGTCCCGGGTATGCAGGGACAAAAACTTTGTACATGTCAATGCAAGGAAGGTAGATATTGAGGTAGATAGTGATCATTCATTAGAACCATTTTGACACACTGCGAGCAGAAGCTTTCTTTAATGATGGGGCACCATTTTAGTCATCACATAACATCACTTTTGGACGATAACCAAAACTTAGACAAGTGTGGAGATGGAACATGGCCCCTTGGAAATCGGTTTCTCACCTGTCAGCATGCACAATTGTCAGTTGGAGCATTTTCAGGCAAGCAGCTTCCCTGGCTCAGCCTGCCCGCAAGCCGCGCAAACCGACTCGACCGCCATTTGTCGAAAAACCTGCCACGCCTTGAAATTCCGCGCCAGGAGATGGAAGTTTGTTGAAAATGTGTTCCAATTCTTTTCAGTTCAGTGATTTTTTGGTCGTTTCTGTGGATTTTGCGGGAGCTTGATCCCTGAAATCTCGTTCCTGCAGAGGATTGTTGATATGAGCCGCTCTTCAGAGACTTGTCTTTTGTTTTGCTGATCTTGCTCTGCGGTAGCTATGCAAATTTTGGGCCCTGTCATTTTCCCGGATTCTCTGAGCCAAGAACAGCCACAGCAGCCTTTGAAGCAACTAAAGAGATTGTGATGGAAAAGAACTTGGTAAAACTGTTGGTGAACCTGGCAGGGCAAGATGCCATCGCTCACCATCAAGGATTGAATGAAGAATCATGTTAGTATGGAACCCCAGACTGACCATTTCTAGAAGAAACATGCTACTATGAGTCAGAATTGGGATGAATTGGGTCTCCGAGAAAATAACAATAGAACCTTGAGCCTTCTAAGCTTATTTTGACCCATGGCCAGGACTTTACTTCTATGCCCAGGGCAGCCAAGTTGTTGTTCGTTAGCCAAATGGGCAAATATATGCAATGTATTGCATCATTATCACATCCCATGCGTTACTGAAGGAGTACTGCACATCAACATGTCACATGGTCTTGAAGCAAATCCAACCATCATTCGGAGCGCTCTCCAGCTCTGGGCTCGCAGACGTCTGATCCAGGCCCTCTTTGAGCGTCTTGCGGCTTTGGAAACGGATGGTGCCTGCAGTGCCAGGTCTATCCCTGGTCTATCCCAGGTAAGGCTTCCAGTCTTGCGGGAAAATCTTGAAGGTTTTGTGCATGTTTCTATCATGTTTCTCATGTTTGCAGGCAAGTGGGTTGAGATGAAATTAACCTCCTATAGTATCTATATAGATGGACATTGTAGCTGCAAAAACATCCTGTCATCCAATATGTGTTTTTTGTTCTATGGGTTCCTTTCAATAGCCTTTTAGCAGCCTCAAGCCAAGTCACCTAGTAACATACAAATATCCCTATTAATATGTTGAATATCTTTGTCGCGCTCGGCACCTATCACCTGAACAAACGTTTAACATAAAACATGCATCCAATTTGCTTGGAAAATCTTTCACCACAGGAATCTATGGCTTCCATCTTTCAATAGATTGGTTCAAGGCTAAGGGACAGTTTACATTTGAACCATGATTTAAAAGTCATGGTTTCTACATCCAAATCTAGAGGTTGGCAGATTTTGCCCTTAAATTCTTTGAAGTCGACATGTTCCTCGGTCAAATCCCAATTTCTGTTGGTAAAATCGCAATTTGTTGGTGAAATCCCTTTTGTTTGTCGGTCACATCCATGTTTTTCAAGCCCCATCCCGTGCCTCCACCTGTCAAGGCTCCCGTGGCGATTGCCTATTAGAGCATGACTCGATCAAGTTAACTGTTGAGATTCTGGTGAAACAATTAGACTTGGATGAACATAAACCAAGTCAAAACGTTTGGGGGCACCACCATTACATGGTTGGGTAAGATTCTATCCTCTAATTTCACCTGATATTTATGGAAAACGGGATATAAATCATCTGAAATCCACTACCCATGGTTGACATGCATTATATAATTCTATCTCCACAACATTCCACAACAAAATGTCGATCTCTCTGGGTCTCAAATGTTCCGAAACCCTCACCGCCACTACTAGAAAGCGGCCCCCCCGAGTTGTAAGTTCTTGGAGACGGCAAACAGTTGGTAATTAATGGTAAGTATATCCAGAATGTCCCTATCAATCCAACGGTTCAAGGTGCCAAGAGAACCTGGATTCTGTTCATCTACCATCTGGTTATTTAACATAGCCATGGAAAATCACCATTTGTAATAGGTGAACCATCTATAAATGGGTCATTATGCTATGTTAAATAACCAGAGGGTACACATTCCAATTGGTGGTGGCCCACTTCGTAGACCTCTCCCCCCGAGAAAACTCGGCCTCCTCCAAGACCCCCTTCTGCGTGGCTGTCTCTGCTAAGGACCGGCGAGCGTCACCGGCGGCCAAGGAACGACGGGAATCTGACAGGGCACCAGGGTGGGTTCTATCGCTGGATTGGTTGATCTATAGCAACGCCCGCAAAAATGATGGATTTGTGGAAAAATCCTATACCAACAATATTTATATGTATATTTATAGTTGTAATTTGGTTGCGTTCCATCTTTTGGGTGGTATGTGGTGGTTTCATGTTGTTTCAAGTGAGGAGCCCTAAAAGAATAGGATCCATTTGCTGCTCTCATTTTGGATCATTTGTGGGCACCTTTAATCTTAATCCAAAATTGGGCCCTGCAGAACCAAGCAGTTTATGACGGTCGCAGGGTTCAAATATGCGGCTTTGACTTCCAAGGGATCTAGCTCAGTTTCGAGGAACATCTGCAAGAACTCCCCGTGTTTTAGCATCAAACAAGTAAGTTTCCTGTATGTTTGTCCTTCACATTTGGGATTATAGCAAGACGTGAAAAATAGATCCAATGTGCATTCATTGAAGCTGTTTCTGGAAAGGGATGATCACTGCTGAGTAAATCAGTGACCTTGGAACAAGAACAAGAAACAAAGGATGGGAATGATTATATATACATAAATTATAAGGTTTTATGCGTGCATTTGCACATCACAACAAGACACTGTGTTTCCAAGGGCATACAGTCAGACCCACATTTCGTTCGATGACTTTCCCAGCTATGAACATCCGTTTAGTTCAGGGATTTCCTAGCTAGCCATGTTCGATACCCATTATATCCCATTATACCCCCAAACATAATACCAAAATATACCAACATGTAACATATCCATGATACCACCATTTTCGAGGGCTAAAATCACCATGTCTGGATACTTCTTGATGGTTAAATCATGTTAAATCACTGTTGTTTGATATTTTCATACTTTTTCTGATGGTTCAATCACCATGTAGGTGATATCCCCAGAGGATCCTGGGGGAAGACCCCCAAAAGGTGGTCTCGACGGCGCTCGGCCTCGATCATTCCTCTTGGTGGTTTTGACCTCGGTTGTGTATGGTAATCTGCCCGCAAATAAACACTTGAAATACGTATGTAATATTATATATTAAAATCCTAAAAAATAGTGATGAAGTATGGTGGACTACTTGTCTATCTTGTTGGTGCTTACTATAACTTCAGAGCTGTGATTCAGAACAACCACTTGAATAATGTCCATGAATTAGTTCATAGAACCCAAGCATCAATCAACAACAAAGCATGTCATGCCTCCTCTTTTACTTATCCTTTGCCTCTACCTCACTAGCGGATTGACTGCTGGTGTGGGCTTCATAAGTTATGGGAACCCTGCCAATGCCCATGATTAAAAAAACTCGGGCCAAGACGAAGTCATTCTCTACCACTTTATGCTGGGTTTTCTCATTCTGACTGCTGGTGACATCTGCATCACAGACCCCGCGTTGCTTCTACAGAAGAATGCGCATCCATCAACATCACTGGTCTGCAGGCGCTGAGCACTAATCAACTGAAAACACAAAAAGGTGATGTGTCCTACTATAAACAGAGAACAATATAGCGGCCCCTCTTCATGCAATGATTGCAATTACGCCCTCTCCTTGTCCTTTGGACCCCAACTCATGAACAAATCCAACAGATTCATACAAATTCAAGAACAGGTGTCTTTTGGGGTGTTGATAAATAGAAGGCTTCAAAACTAAAAATCAATGGCAACCATGTGATGTTTCATCTCCCCAAAAATGCCTGAAATGCTGCAACACAGTACCCTATTTCTGGGTAAACAGCCCTACTGGTTGGTGGTTGGGCCACCCCTCTGAAAAATATGAAAGTCAATGGGAAGGATCACATCCCATATATGGAAAAAATAACAAATGATCCAAACCACCAACCAGCCTATGTTTATTGCTTCAAACATCTTGAAACTATCGAGCCAACGCCAATGACATCAATGACATCAATGACGGCCAAGTGACCTTGATTGCCTCCTCTGCTGGGTAGCCCTGCAGTTTCAGCAACTCGATGCGCAACATCGGCTAGGGGTGCCAGTGTTGGTGGGAGTTTAACAAATTCTTCGGGAAAAAGAAGCAACTTGAAAACTCCTACCGAAATATACTAAAATAGTGGAAACTTGTTCCTTGTTTATCTTTTTTGGGTTGTGCTGCTTTAAGGCGACATGTACGGGAAACCATGGTTTAAAATAACAAAGAGGAATAAATAGGGCTCTCGGATGCTCAGAACTGAGCCCCCATATATTTTGTAGAAGCTGGGCATGAGTATTCCCATTGATGGCAAAATATGAAAGCATTCAAAACGACCAATCCAGAATTTACCGCCTGGTAATCAACACTATGAACAATAGAAAATCCCTACAAATGGAGGTTTAGGTGGACACATGGATTTTCAATCGCCACCTTCGACTGCTGGATGGTCCAGCCATCGACGACAACGCACCCGTTTCCCATGCCTCCAGCTCCTGGTCGCTGAGGAAGGCACCTTCAGCTACAAACCCCACGGCCCAACGGCTTCAACCTCCAATTGGTCACTGGGCACTAAGATCATATCCACCTCACGGGCAAGCCATAAATCATATTATGATTTTTGAGAAAATTACTGAACTTTCAAATTGGGGGTATAGTTGAAAGGAGCCATTTCGGGTAACTTAATGGGGATTGTTGGATTTAAGTTTGTCACTTCCTGGTGAACATGTAACTACATAGTAAAGTTCCAGGGGGTTAAGGGGAGAAGGGAACAGTTGCACCATTCCCGGTTAAGAGCGCTAAAACACAATACAACGGTGGAACCCGGAAAAAAAAAAAAACGTGTTTTGTGCAACCAACCAATTTCAGTAGATGTCTTGAAGATTCAATCAAGATAAACGACACACTGACGTCATAATTACAAGCAAGCTCCAAATTCAGGGTCGCTCATTTCGCACACGCCTCATGGGTTCATAAGCTATAATATATCCTATCAACATAATTTGATCAACATATCCCCAGTTGGCCAGTATCCCAGGATTCTTCCGTGACAAACTTGAATGCACATGCCACCTGGTACCTGGTGAAAAGTTATCCGATATCCCATCTGTAGCTGGGCCATTGCGGTGGTCAGCTTCAATCTACACCTGTGCTGTGTCCCGGACCATACAGGACCTGAAGTTGTTTGATCTGCAAGGCCTTCCACTGCTGCGATGGTCGGATGACACTGGAGGGGGCGGTAGCCAAGGTTTTCAAGCTCTTTGATGCGGAAACCCCGATGATAAAGCCGTACAAATACAGTATTCAAATACAAATGCATGATTTCGCTTCCTTCATGAACTTCATCATTTCCGGGGTTTCGTGAACTTTGAAACAGGTGTGTTTGTTTGATTTAGATGGGTTCAAGCGATCATCAAGAATGCTACTTCGATGTAGCAAGTGGTCTCTGCATCTTCGACACCGTCCACGTGTACCATGATCCCACCGCCCCGTTTCCGGGCCCTTGGAAAGTGACCATCTTCGCGCGTGGCCCTCAAGCGTTCCAAGCTTTTCAACGCCTTGGATGCATCAAACTGCGGCCCCAAGAAACACAGAATGTGGAGATGGGAGAGAATGGGAAGTGTATGGATCGTTTATGGGATATTGTGGCTACTCCATTTTTGACTAGCACCAAACTGTCTCCACAGGTTTGATCGTTGGTGTGAGTTTTGAACCCATTGTTGCAGGTTCAACCCATGTTTTCATTGGTTACTCTCCTTAGTTGTCCCTACTAATTTAACTGGAATAAGCACGAATATACACATGGTAACGTTCACATACAAACATATTACATAATCATACATATTCAAAAGAAAACATAGTCTCTCCAGGTTTGGAACCTGTTGTTGCTTCAACCCCCCCGTAGATCATGGTTCTACCTCCCCAAAGTTCGTCCTGCCCATGTTTGGGCAAGTGCAACCAGCGCTAAAGATATTGTTTTGCAAGAAAATCCTCCATCTCTGGCCAGTCACCTCTCCCCATTCTTAAACCCCCACGTTTTTGGTAAACAAAAAAGGCAATCATCCCAATGATCATCATGCTTGACGTCATCATGATTGTTGCCACTGACAAACTGCCTAGAGTCTGATATACTTGGTTTAAGCCGATTGTGACAACCCCCTATTTCTCCAATCCAGACTCATGTTGTTCAAACCCAATGTTTCGCAGGTCAAACCCACATGTTGTGCATATGTTTGCCGTGTCAAACCCTATTGTCTAGCTGGCACCATTTGACATCATTGTAAGTCACATCATATCGTTAACCAATCATATCATATACAATATCACTATTTTATCACATGTCCTCTACTCAATTTTCAAATCCCCATGTGAACCATATCATACAATCATATCACATTTATATATCATTATCTGCTATTAACCTTATCATACTATTAATCATCATATCATACCCTCCAGTAAATTAACATAGACCCTGGCAGATGGGGGGGGTTGGGAGATTAGATTCCGCTAAAAATTTGTCATTTTCAGGGTCCAACTGTTAATTTACCATATGGTATCTACTATGATCATCTCATCATATGGTCTCATCATATCACATTTATATATCATATATCATTACAGTATCTGCCATTAACCTTATCATATAATTAATCATCATATCATATCAACTATGATCATCTCATCATTGGATGTGTTTTTTCCCCAAGTGAACCACCCCTGCTGCCAGGCCGCCATGAGTTGCTTGGGCGCCTCATTGGCCGCCGCATCCGCCTCGGTCACCTCGAGGCGGCTTCGAAGGCGGGGCTGTGGGGGCCATGTTTTGGGAGCACCAGAAATGACGCGTTTCACTGGGGAAAAGTGGGACTTATGGTGAATTGATGGTGATTTATGATGATATATGGTGATTTATGGTGATTTTATCATGATATATGATCATTTATGGTGATTTATCCAGTGGATAAATAGATATATTTTGAGATTTACCAAGAAAACGAGGAGGATTCCTCGGATGAATGGTGATCCATCCCTCTCTCCTTTTTTGGGAACTCGACAATACAAGAAAATGGACTTCGGATCGAAAGTTGTGGACACATAATTTTGCTAATAATCTTTCAAAGGTCATTGTCCACTTCCTTTTGTGATTTTGTACGCGTATGCCGCTCTCTCTCTCTCTCTCTCTCTCTCCAAATTCAAATATACAACCAAAACAGTATGCTGCTCTCACAATGAGTACAAACTATCATTTCCATGCAATCCAGAGCCTCCTTTCTTCCCCATGTCATGTCCAAACCGTTTCATGTCTCCTGGGCTGTCCAGCCGAGCGGTTCCAAGAGTATAAGGACGACCTGTCAGCCCAGTGACGACGAAAAACTTGAAGCTTCATCCTGTTCTTGCATCCCTTGGGGAACTTGAGATCAGAATCTACCCATGTCCAAGTCTTAACTGTTAAAACCTCACCTACCAAAACAAGTCGATCATATCCAATTCTTGGCTTTCAAATCTTTCGACAGCTCACCCCCAAAAACTTCGGAACTTCCACCGACAACAGCCCTCACCGCCTGTCATGACTCACCAGCCCCGCCTGCTGGAGAGCTTCTCCAAAGATCCACGGATCTTCACCTGCTTCAGCTGGGGTCCGAAGCTCGCATATAGCCTGGCGTCGAAGGTGCAGGTGCTATGAGGTGATGGGGCCATGGGGAAAGAACATAGTTCTGAATGTGAAACAACTGTTGGGAAACATAATTATGGAGGGTGAGTCTGGTTCTAAAATGTCTTCAGAAAAATTATAGGGTTCTGGAAACCGAGGCAAAACTGGTCTGAAAAAACATTGGGAAACTACAGAGGGTGATTCTGGTGTCATGTTTTTTTTTTAACGAAACGGCGCGTGACTGGTGTAAGAGAAAAAATATGAAAAACAAAAACCTTGCAGCGATTCCGGGATCTTTTTTGTTCTTGGCAATCTTGGCCGTTGAAATTACGCACCAGGCTCGCATCTGTGACTGGGTTCCTACACGGTCCTGTGTTCACGCGACCGACCACCTCACAGGTCATTGAGAAATGTCAAGCATCATTCTTGCTGCAACTCAATCATTTGAGACAAATCAAGTTTATTATTGTGTTAGCTGCTGTTAATTAGTAATAAAGTTCAAATTAAAGTTATATAATGTGTTTTAAATAGTTTACCTATTCTCTCAAACACTGAGAGGTCATAGGCCGCACACTCTACGGCCAAGTTCGTCAAGCTTTGTCGCCAGCTCCGACGTGGTGGCTGGGCATCCAGAAGCGCTCAGGCGTTGACCACCTGTGAGAGGGGATAGGGATCTTTCCTTCGTTAAGTCCCCATTGATTGTATTGGTTGGCAGGGTCCCCCACCCAATCCTCTCACCTTGCCACAGATACGATCGCACGTTGTTATATCGTTATTCTTACCATTTGTCAAACCCGATAGCCAAGCCACTTTTAGGCACTTTCACATAATCTCCCCAGATCTAACCCGAATTCCATTAAATCCCATTACGCCACTAACCACCATTCCAATCACCATCAAATCCTCATTCACCATTTCCTCGAAAAAACTCGAATTCAAATCCCACTTAATCCCCATTCATTACTATCATTCATTAAGATCTTGTTGGAAAAAAAATCATTCATTAATTACAATAATCCCAATAAAATATTTATAAATGATTATAAATCCCAAGAATTCCTATTACAGTAAATCACGATTAAATCCCCATGAATTACCAGTTTAACCACCCCCCAAATAGCTCTTCCGCCCGCACCTTGCCGTAGAAAATGCCCTTCAGCAGCACCGTCTTTGGCTCCTTGGCGCCCATATCCGTGTCGCTGGGCTGTTTGGACACGAAGACACCACCGATCTCGCCCAGCTCCTGGTTCACCTGCTGTTGGGGGATGGGAACGGGGTATGGGCATGGGGATCTTTTTGGGTAGGGAAAAAAAAATGGTGTTTAACCAGGAGATACCAGGAGAAATGATGGAACATTGGAATTTGACCAGAAAAATTGATGGAAATTGGGTGTTTAAACATGATTTGACCAACAAAGTGGGGATTGAGAGTTGGTTTTTAGTCTAGTAGGTAAGTTTGTTTACAACTATACGTAGGTTAACTGGAGGTTACAACTCATAAATCAAAAATTGGATGAGATGAGTGCACCAACTGACTTACACCTTGGGTGAGCGTCCCGGTCATCTTAAGTAGGTAATTACCATATATGAAATATAAATAACCCAAGCTTTTTATGGGTTACACGCCACTCACTCACTGGGATGCACATCCAAGAATGTTGCAACACGTGTTTTAAACAAACCTATGATTCGTTGATGGTCGGATGGGCTGTTTTAAGTCGCCAGAAATGGGAATTAATCTGTGAAACGGTGTAGCCAACTCAAGTTGAAGGTACTATAGGTCTCTCTGCAAGGCACCTATGATAAATAGTTTCCTCCGCAAATGAGCTGTTCAGGGTGCAGTATTGCAGTATACAGTACCGTATAGCTCCGCCTTAGGTAAGGTAAAGGGCCAAGGGCCACATAGGATGGGACTAAAAACCATTAGTAAACAGCCTAGGGAAAGGGATATGAATATGACAACAGGATGAAGTGATGAACCACACACTGGTGGGACAAGAAAACAAAGAATGTAGCTTATAGGTGTGTTTGTTATACATTTTTCTGCCAGCCTTTCAAACGTAAACATGGGCCAAAAGTCTGACCAATGCTGCTATTGTTTCACACAACAGCTGGCATCTGGTTCATAACATCATTGCCAAACAAGTTTGCCCGGACCTCGCCCCTCCCAGCCAGAAATGGGTTTCCGAGCTATACACAACCCGCCTTGTTCACCTCCATCTCAATGGCGCCTCTTCCGACGTCGAACACCTGCACACGTATAAGGCTGCACGTGGCCAGGTGTGTTGTCTCAGGTATAGGCAAAAGAAGTGTCACATCAATCTACCTAATCAAGGTTTATTGCATCACTTGTTTGGGTCCCTAAACATTCTAAACACTATTTATTCAAGCACCATTTCAAATGCGGTTTATTCTATATCTCGCATCATATACAGTAACCATCCCGAAAATAAGGAATCCCACGTTTTCTCGCATAAATCCCTGGTTGTTGCCCATAAAAATCCAGAAAATCCCCGAAAAATAACCCTGCATCAATCCAACTCCCACCTTGTTGGTCTCCTTGAAGATGTCCTCCTGTCCGCTCTTGCCATCCGCCTGCATGGCCGGCAGGGCCACGGCCTGATCGTAGCCCAAGTTCATACCACGGGCCTTGGGGTCCAAGAAACCACCTGAAGTCATGGGAGGGCATCGGGTGGCCAAGGAGGGGACCGGTTAAGGTAAAGGTGACTTGGAACTCCAACATCCAAGCACAACATGTGGGTGCTCTGTAGCTGCAACAAGATTCTTAGAATGGACTCATACTTCTTGTGCTTTTGAGAAAGAAGAGACATGCGCCATTGAGACATGGTGTGGTTTAGAGTTCCACGCTGTTAAATATGTCATAGCGTTGCAAAAATCCAAGACACATACCCATGCACCTGTGGTCGATGTCAACCTTCATCATCTTCCCGATTTACCATCAACCATATCACCTAGACCTATACACTCTGGCCCACCCCGCCGCCATTCCCCCCACCTGTACGGTAGGATGGCACGCTGAACTCGCCACCCCAGGTGAAGCCGGGTTTGAAGGAGCTGCCCTCGCCCTTCGCGACCAACTCCTTCACGGTGAAAAGGAAGGGCACCTAGGCACGGCTGCAGCTGACATGGGAAGGTGGTCCCTCAAGTGATGACAAATGTTTATGGGGAATGTGATGATTCAGACGTGGATTTGGGGTGAAACTTAAGGGAGTTGGGTGTAAGAGACATAAGGTGCTATCTAGACGGAACAAACACACAAAGGGAGAACTGGGACGCATCTGACGAAACCAAGTTACAAGAAGTATTCCATTCTTGCGAACACGGTGGTCCCCTGCCAATCTGAGCAGCTTGCATCCTCAACTATTTGTCCCTGTCAGTTTGAAAATCAGCTAATCAAAGCGGCTGGTGATAAACTGTGCAAAACGAACTCAGCCATGAATAATGAAAGACCCCAGGCGCAAAACTCAAGCTTTCTTCCTTCTGCCCTATCATGGTAACAACCCCTCCTACCAACCGAAAATCAACAAAACTGGACAGAACCCAATCAACAGTTCACATTCCAAAGTCCATAAAAAATAGAGGATATCAGGGCGGAAAAAAAGTACACGGGCCATCAAACAGTTTTCCCACAACAATATCCATCAACTTTCTCGTTTCCTCCAAATAAACTACACCAAACTCTCCCCATCAAACCATCTCGTTCTCCACGGCACGTACTCGCCATCGGGCAGCTTGACGGTGGTTGCGGCAAAGTCCATGCCGTCCTGCTCCTTGAAGGTGATGGGATTAGGATCCTCAGAAACCGAGGATTGCAGCATGAAGGGACGGTGGATCTGGGGTTAGTCCATGTTAGTCCAAGAAGAGGTGACATACCATGCAAACCCAAACAAAAAACATATCCAACTTTAATCATCCAAAAATTGCAAATGTAAGGCAATGAAGAAACATGACGATTAACTATGATATGTTTTGGGGTGTTCGATTTTGGGACAACATGGACGACCACAGGAAAATAAAAGAACGAGCAAGCACTGATGTTGCCTTACTTGGAGCCTGAGGTTCGAGGCAAGCCACAAAACCTCAAGGAGATTTCATGAGATTTCCCCATCGACTTCCTGCCAAACCTAGTTAAAAGGAACGTCAAGAAAGATCTTCAGGCTGTTTTCGTTGTCGATGCTGTCTTCCTCATGACAAATCAGTATATGATGATGAACTCTAATGATGAAGCCACCCAAATCCATCTAAACCCCTGGGAACTTGCATTCGAGGCTCCAAGTTGCCCTCAATGAAGGCCAAGGTGTAGGTCTGACGAGTGGTCAACTTGGTGGTGGCGAACTCCTGAGGAGCAATGGTCCATAGTCTCTAGACGTTACCCTAGCCATTGTGGAGACAAAACAATAACTAACTAACTAATTAGTTAATTTATTAAAGATAATTAAATGGTTTTGTTGATGGTAAGTCTAGTTATCTCAGAACCTGTACATGTTTTCATCACCCAGCAATCAGAAGCCAACAACCATGTTGGCAGATGTTTCACAAATCACAATCCCTCAAGGGCCATTTCCCACCCTCTCCTTGCCATTGTCGGTATCAATCTCCACCGCAAAGGACTTGGGCTCGAAGCACACATTGATCATCTTGGATCCAGGTTTCACCTTGGAAATTTTGCTCAACGGCAGTTGGAAAATCATATCATATCTTTGCTTTAGGGTGGGCTTCAAATTCCCCAAATGACCGACCTGCAAATGGGAAAAAAACAAATTCACTCGATTCACATGTTCCAGCACTTCGATCCCCCACATGGATCCGCATGGAGGATGTCTCTTCCCTACCCCCCAAAAAATGCACAACCCTCGTTTTAAGAGCCACGAGCCAAGTCACAGGCACCTCAGTTCCATTGGACTCCACCGTGGGGCATCGATTGGCCAAGCCGGAGCCCCTCACCTGAGTAGTACTTCCCAATGAAATCAGCGAGTGAAATCTCATCTGTCACCATTAGGTCTAGTTTCTATATATGTTACATCATTTGATATGGTTATGAATTGCCACTTCTTGGTTATGAAATCACATGTGTTGTTGTCCAATCATGTTGTTCATATCTAAATCCAAAGTCTTGTGGTTCAAATCATCCCCTACTTCCCCTTCAACAAACCATTATATAGTTGAAGTTGTTTAATTTAGCAGGACCTTGCTTACCATGTTTTTCTCTTGACATATCGTCCTCAACCATCGCAACCACCAATTCTAGGAATAGTGGGCAAAATCACCATGTCTCAGATATAACCTATCTTTATCAGCTGATCACCCTTGATCATAATTTAAAACACTTCAACCTGGGTTAAAGTGGCTGTATCACCCTTGGTTTATTAGGTTAAAGTGGCTAAACCATCACCACAGAATGGTGCCCCCCCAATTATGTTTGTTGGTTTCAACCCCCCCTTAACCAAAAACTATATGCACCATAAACCCCAGTGAAATTGGAGTTCTTTGCACCCAACGTTGCTAACGACTTGGGGCACCACCTTGCACCTCTCCGGGGCAGCACCATCTCCTGGCCTGCGCGTAGGTCAGCTGGCTGAACTGCTCCGCAGTGATGGCCTTCGCCGGCTGCGCGGCCACCAGGCCGAAGACGATGCCCAGGGCGGCGCCGAAGCTCAGCAGGGACGAGGCCCAGGAGCCTTGGATTGCTATGGTGCCTCATGGTGCCTCTATGATAATATATATATATATATAAATAGAATATATTATATATTGTACAATATACTTACTATTAACTAAGCACCAACAATTGAGGATTTTACATAATGTTATATAATGTTTATTCACCACCAGCATCCACTATGAAGGGTTTGTTTATTGGCCATCTATTTAAAATGATTCAAAGGGGAGGAATTTGGGAAGTGAAGAGGTAAACTTGCATTTTTGTCCTTCCTTGTGGCTATGATTCACCTATAGTGGATTAGAACAACCATGTGAAAGATCATTAAAACATGTGAAACAAAATATAACATCATGAAACACTAAATAGACGTATTTGGCAATCAAAATGGAGATGACCTTTTTGGAGAAGAAAACAGATAAACTTGGATAAGCACACGCATTGAGCAAGCATAACCATGGTTTAACATGCATTCGGATAGAAACCTATTTCCAGAACAAAAGGTGACGCTTAACCCTGCCCGAAATGGTGGAACATATTAGGTCCGCTTATTGCCATTGGCTTGCTGTTCTGCATCGCGAACCTTGCAAACTCAACAACATAGATTTTGTAAGCTAAATGTGTATGGATCAACGATAAACTGTTCACATCAATATATCTGGTATAGCTGGTTCATCCCACCAAAAGTTCGTAAACTATCATCAATGATATATTGTTATGTTGAAGTGGATCCCCTTTTTCTGTACCCCTCTTTGTACTGTCAGATATTTTCTTTAACGAAACATGATGCGAAATATAAGCTGTGGCCCAAGCAACCGCCCTCGCTCTGGCTCTGCGTTGGCGCCGCTCCCAGGGACTCCACGTGGCTTTGCACCGGCGGGGCCCTGGGGGGCTGCGTGGGCACCCCACCCAGGAAGCAGCTGCCGACGGCCGCCAGGGCCAGGGTCAGGCCCACAATGGAAGCGCGAGCCATGGGACGTTCAAAAACACGCCAAGATTTTGGGGAAAAAATCTGGAGACCTTGAGCCCTGAGATTCAGTTGATGTAGATGATGTGGTGTTGTATGTTGGGCCGTGAGATGAATTCATGGTGAATATGGTATTGTGGTGCAAGAGTTGGCCAACAATGGATGCGAATTCCACCCCTTTACCGAAAGATATACGGTATAACCCACAAATGGTAATTTCATGTAATTTCCTGAAGTCTTTGGAGCAGTCCCTTCATTCGAAACTTGCATGACTTGGAAAAGTTACCGCAGGCGAGAACGATAAATTCACTCCAGCACTTTCCTGGCGCCAGTACTCCCACCGATGGCACTGGCACCTCTCTCCGAAGCCGATGTTGGAGTTGTGCAACCTCACCAGCGACCGCCAGCAAAACCACAAGTCTTTGGGATGCGGTTCCCACATGCCGTGGGCACGGCTGCAGGTTCAGGACCCCTGCATCAATTTCAATTGTCCACTATTTTTATTCAACAGTCTGTTTCAATGCAGTTCTAGGAAACAAAGCTATTGTGCCCAGGGCTCCAGAAAGAAAAGCAACATCTTTATACATTTTACAAAATTTGGCCACGGAAGCGTCTCAGTAAAAACACATTGAAGAATATTGAAGATGAACAATGGTTAACAGTTGAACGTGCTAACCATCTCACCCAAAAAAACAACGCATAGTTTACCTTGCTGATCTTTGCTGAGCTTCCCAGAATGGCAATGCTGGCAGCAGCTCTGTCTGTTTTGCTGGGTCTCCACACAACTTTGGAGCATCTGGACCCCGTGGGATGACCTGCAGGACCAACTGAATCGCCAGCTGTGGCTGTTGTGACATCGTTGTGTTGTGCGCATGGGGGTGTGCAACATGATTGAGTTACATGAAGATCCAAATAAAAGTGATTGAGTTACTACATGAAGACCCCAACAAAATAAATCAACTAATCTGCCACCAGAAGAGCCTTGAACCTGCAAACATCTGCAAACATCAACCCACTCCCCAGCTGGAGATCTGCACCTCCAACAACTGCGGCCAGGAATGGCCTTCACGTAGACCTGCGGCTATCAAAGGTTTTAACACATGAAGGCCATGAGAATTGTGGGATGCGAACTCGTGCCATCTCGGGCGGTTGGCCCTTTTTGGATGGAAAAAACATGAAAAAACATGATGCCGTCCGATGGCGTGTCTTGAAACACCATCTCCAGCAACCCTGTGACACCAACTGGCTTGACAACAGGAGCGGCGCAACACCATGCAACATCACATTCATGACAAAATATAAACCACTTAGCTTGATGCTCGCTAAATAGCACGGAATACAGGACAAATCAAATGGTCAAACTTAAGCTCCTTGTTTTTGGGGTGGCTGGAGGCCTGCTGGGGTACATGATGAAAGCTTATATAAGATTATGGAACTCGTGGTCACACAAATAATAGTGAGACAGTGAGACTTGCTCTTGACAAACCCAACTAGCAAGCATGCTTTTTCCACCGCTAACCAAGTTGCAAAACGGCTTCATTCCCATGACTTTCACAAGAAGTTGCCTTCCATCACGAAGTAACGTGAACCTCAAAGCAAATTTGGCGAGGAGGTGTCTAATCAGTGTTGTGGGACAAAAACCTGGGCCCTGCAACAGAAAACACAATCAAATATGGACAAAACAGATTCGTTAAACCGTTAAACAATCAATACACATCCTGCAAGTGTGATCAAGCAAATACAAAACACAGGAACATTCCGACTTCCACACATCCTCGGAAGCGAGGACGCATCTTCTCTCCGTTCCCTACTGTAACAATTGTCCAATTACAAGCTCTGTATAATCTCCTGTTGGCTAGCCATGGAAAGCGAAATTCCATATGCAGACAATATTGTGGTTTAGCATCAAAGTGAACCAGATTTCCCCATACGCATTTGAAATACATAGCTCGGAGGTATTACTGATTGTATTATCATGTCCAAAGCACCTGTCCTTGTCATCAAACTGCAGCTGTCAGCATCTCAGGGCCGCCCCACGGCCATCTAAGATGCAGAATCCCGTGAGCAAATCCTCAGCAAAGCATCGGTGCCGGGAAAATCACACCACTTGAAAAGCCAACCGCTCAATGCCTTCCGTCCATTTGATGCCGTGACATTAGGTTTTCATAGTGTCGTAGATCCTTTTGTGCCCAGAATTCTGTGACCCATGACAAAAATGAACAAGTCATATAAAACGAGTGCCTCACACTTTCAGAAGCATCAATCACACGAGTTGACATGTCTAACCCCTCTGCATTTTTTGGGCAAACATTTTGAATGCACAACATGCCTTCAAAGCCTGAGTCTACATGGGAACCATTTTATAAAATGAACACGAAGCCAAGCCCTTGGCTAAATGAGGATCTTCTTGCTCTTCTTGCGACCTTAGGATCGCAAAATGTTAAGGTAAGGTTGGGAAAGTTGCCGCTCTAAAGCAATCTGACTGTAACTCGAACAAGTCCGCCCGTAATAATTTTAAAAGAGCACCGAGCAATATCACACAGCACCTGCGCAAAATGCAAAAACATAAGAAGGATTTGTCACATTTGGTCACCACAGTCTGAAAAGGGAAACAAAAACGACAAAAAGGAGAAACACTTCTCAGCGCTCCACAACTCACGCAACTTGAACTCACCATCCTGCACAGAAATTAGTGGGGCATGCTGGAACTGCTGTTTACTGCTTCTATCTCCATTGGCGGTTCCAAGTGGAACATGTGAAGTGAAACAGCCACTGGATGTCATTCCGCTTTAGCCCTGGTCACAGTTTTTACAAAATGTTGCCCCCCAGGTTTAAGTTATAACTAACCCCATCTCACATCATCTGACTATAGTTCCAATCGCGAAAAATCTATAAGCCCTAGTTGTTGGAGTCACAAACTTGCTCACCACTCAGCCATTCTGGGGCACCACCTTGTATCCTTTCATCTCCAATCCATGCTGCTCCAGCCAAACCCTCAGGTCCTCTGGGCCAAGCCCCAGCAGCGCAGCATTGAGGCCATGGAAGGTCCCTAGCACCTGAGGCGAAGACTTGGCTTTGGGCAACCTGTTGGCGTCCAACATTGGAAAGTCGAAGAGCAACTACTGTAGAATAACACCGTTAGCGTTGCATATGCTCAATCATCATTCTCACAAAAAGGCACACAGGAATACATAAGGTAGTTGTTTATGCATATCATGGTTCTGTATCTGCCGTTTTCTACCGCAGGATTTTGAATCTGTCTTATAGTTCTGTTTGCGACAGCTGAAGCAAAAAAAAATATATCCCTTCCCATGCTTGGCAACAGGCTGCACGAATGACCTCACCGTCACTGCCCTGAGCACAAGTGAACAGCTCTGGGAATGAAACGTTCTTTTAAAAAGATGTCTTCGCGTCGATTCATTTTTCACGGGAGCATGTTCACCCGTAGTGCGTGCTTTTTTCTGAAGTCCTGTCCCCTCTTAGCAAGGACATTGGGCATGTGCCACAAACGCATGTGGCTCAAAGTACTGGTGGCCCATGCTGACCCAAAAAATAGATGGTAAAACATGAGCAAACGCAAAAGTTGCTGCGCTTTTGGTGTAGAACTTTTGGGGTCATATACTCACTCACATCCACTCGCTTGCAGTGTCCCACTTACCTATGCCAAGGCCCCTGGCTTCAGTGCACATCAGGAAGATCCGACCATACCTTTCAAAACGGCAATCCAGGCCTAGGCCAAGCAGTGCAGGTATCTGCTGGTTGGGGTACTCTATGCATATTGAGTACTGCCAGTTTAAGCTGTCCGTGTGCTCCATCTCATTTTGTCGCCTTGAGCTCTGGGGGTGCAAGACGTGCTTTTCGGGAAAGATGTGGCAGCAAAAAACGTATATGTAAAGCCTGGTGGAAAGTTGAAACAAATATGAAAAGCAGCATATGGATGCATATGGTACTTTGTGGGATGCTTTGTCCCGCTTGTTGCCTATACTATACAGGGTGCCCATTCCGGATCTGCAACATGTTTGTGCTTTTCAGTCAGCTTTTCGACATGCAGTCTTCATGGGGCAAGTTGTCTGCATGGGGCAGATTGCCTAAATTTATCTCCAGAAACCGATTTGATCCGATTTGCGCGCAGCATTTCCACTCACCAAGAGCATCTGGAGACCTTGTCCTTGATGTGTGCATCAATGTCAACCTCACGCCATTCTTCACCAGGGAGTGCTTGTGGAAGTGGAACTGCCAACCTGAACTCATATCCACCTGCATGTTTGTACTTCCCACGAATGCATCGGGAAATTCCGCCAGGGTTAACGTGGAGCTGGTTAGCTGCAGCTGAGATGGACGCGTGCAATCTCCAATTGCAAGTGCTGTCACACGGTCTGCTCTCAACTGGTTTTGCGGCTGACTTGTGGGCAGGTGTCCCTGCCTTGGCAAAACGGTGTTTTATGTTCTCCGCTGGTGTAACGTACTCCAAGTTTTCAACCCTATTGTTACGCTTGTCTCCATCTTTGTGATTCACCTGTGTGTGCTGTTGAGTTAGTGGTTCTGGGAGGAAGGCAGCTGCCACAAGACGGTGAAGGTATGTATAACTTGTACTGCCACAATCTGACAAATTGGTCACAACATAACCCTGAGCCGTCAGGTGCCCTCCAGAAATTCGACCATTTCGCAGCTTCAACCGACCCAAAGAGCTTACCATTCTATCTGGAGCAGCCACCCGAGTTCTTGGGTTCTTCATCGGCTTCCACTCTTCCACAGCTTGTTGCTCTGCGTTTCCTGGCTCTGCAAAGCGCATCTCGAACCCTTTTGCCAAGGAACCATTGCGGCAGGACCTGGAAACTGTAGTGCTGTGCATCCCAAGTTGTTTCGCTGCCACCGTCACCGATTCACAGTGTGTCCAGCTTTGAGACCCAGCCGCTCTCCACATCACCGGCTTTGAGTTCTTCGGCCCACTGCAGCATCTCATCGGATTTTGGAAAGTCTGCTGCATATTTTCCTTGGGTGTGACATATTCCAAGTTGTGAAGGCGATTGTTGGACGCGTTGCGGTCTATGTGGTGCACCTGCCAAACAAGCTCATGAGGGGGTGGGCCGTGAAAGCCGAACTTGACCAAACGATGGACCATGAAATTCTGCCCATTGATATGCACAGTTCGATAGCCAGATGCATGCAAAGTTCCATAGGAGATTTGACCCCTAGTATTGCACAACCGCCCCTCAGAACTCACTTGCCAGCGCTTGCCATGTAGTCTCAATGTTTGCCGCACTTCGCTGGACAGGCACCTAAACATACATGCCTTTTCTACAAAGTGAAGACCAGCAGTTCGGTGCCATGCTGACAAGATAACAGTGGCCATTGCAACATTATATACACCCCTGAAGAAGCTCTTGAGCCTGGCATCTTGAATTTTCTATTTGAATGTAAACATGGTTGTGGGATGTTGTGGGTGGCGCGTTCAATTCCATAGAGATATGCAATCAAATTTCAAACATCCGTGCACAAATCTTAATGGTACCCGCTACCCTCTACCAGCTGGAAACACAGTTTGAGATCCACACCACTGCTCGCACCAGTCGGAGCGGCCTTGGTCGCTGATGGAAAAGAAGGCTCCACAACACAAACAAAATATTACCCAAACACGGAGCTGACAAACAAACATCTTCTGCATGTTGTGACCCTCGACCCAATCACTATTTGCACTACATATTGCTGCGTACTCACGGCTTGTTCCAAACAGATCAGCTCTCAAAAACTCAACCAACAGCATAATTGCAGTCCCAACATGCCCGATCAACTCACGATCTTTAAACTCCAAACGCATTCAATTCCACAAAGTGTATCAAGCCCAAGGCAACCAAATTGAAATGGAACAAAAGAAACAACATTTCTTCCACTAACCCCCAGTAGGCGTGAATCCATAGCAAACTAATTAAATTCAGGTCCTTCCAAGTGCCGGGCATCTATCAACTCTTGGGCGATAGCCTGGCCCGAACAGGTGTCGGACTAAAGGTTGAGCTGTCAAGCAACTTTTACCTTTCCAGCTATATCGAGGGACTGTATGCTTGGTCTTGGTTTTTATTTAGGTTCCGAACATCTCCCCAATCAAAGCCTCCAATAAAGATTTGTGTGGGAGCCTTATTTGCTTAAACATAAGTCGGACAAACATGCTAAGCATATCGTAGATGTAACCGTTGCTGAACACTGCATGGGGTCATGTGGTTCAAGTGTAGAAACATATAGAGCAGGGGTGGGAAGGATCGGAAAAAACTTCAGTGACTATATAGCTTCATTCCGTATTGCTAGCTTTGCCAGGGATGTTGTTGAATCATGGAAAGGTGATGCCTACATACATACAAAATCATGTAAACAGGGAGTTTCATTGGCATGCTACGTGGGGGTTGATGCATGAAGCTCCGCAATAAGGGCCTGACAAACCTCACCCAAGCGACACATTGTTTGAAACTGAGGGCTGAAGGCAAAAAGAAATATCAACTGAACAGTTTCCCATTTCAACAGTGTGTCTCAATACATGTGTTGGCTAGGCGCTCTTCTCATTGTGCAAATGGTTATTTCATTGACTGATGTCTTTCTTGTTCCGTTTAAAATTCCAAATGCTTCTGTTTCAACTCCTAGCTTGATACATACAACCAGCACCAACAATACACCTAAAGCAATCCAAAGTTGCCATCAAAAACGAACACGGTATATACTTCTGGAGGCTTCTGTCATTGTCCTCCAGCTTTTGCTACTTCACTCCGCCTCCAACCATGGCAGCTTCCACCAAGGGCCCCACATCCATCCCAAGAGCCTGCGTGTGCTCCAGGTCCTCGGACGCCAACAACTTTTCTTCGTCCTGGATGCAAAGCGTCTCTGTGGTGTGGTGGGTGGCTTGGAACCTGAGAGTGGCAAATTGGTGGGATATTTGGGTCAAGATGGGTGGAAAGACTATAGGAAACATGTTTGCATCAAGGCAGTTCAGAACACATCCGCTGCACAAATATGCTGGTGGGAAAGCGTATCAAACAGCAATGGAGAATATATTGCTGGAGATGTATTTTTGCTGATGCCTTCTTCCTTTTCAACTTAGCATCGGATAATATCTCCATATCTTGCAACCTCTATGTCGTGTAACTTCATGGTTGGGGATCTACCCAAAATGCACGAAGGAACCCCGGAGTTTGGACCCAGGCACATTGGAGGCGCTGAGTCCAAGGGCTGGGGCGTTTGGTATGACAGAAAAGGAAAAATCTAGGGGATCATGAAGGCCATGCTGCATAATTAGGAAATTTACTTGTTTGAGCAAGGCAAAGCACAAAGTAAACATCTCTTCCTCCAGTTTTTGAGCAGAATATGCACAAGGCTAAAGCATGCCGACCAGATCCTTGAGGCAAGTGTGCCAAACAAGAACTACAAGAAACAACATCACTCCATGTGATCAGCACCATACTCTCCGCCATCTTGAAGCCAAGAACTGCCCAACATCACTTCGGAGTTCATCTTCGCGCCGCTCTGTCTCGGAGGTGCAGGGTGAGGTTGACATCCCGCCACTCTTCACCTGGAAGATCTTCTGCGGCATTGGTGGCTGACAATCTAAACTCGTAGCCGCCTGTCTGTCTAAGGCATCCGGTGATGCTCTTGCAAATGTTGCTAGAATCGACGCCTAACGTTTCTGCCGCCTTTTTGATAGAACGATGCCAGATCCACCGGCCACGGCCGCCGCCACTGACTCTGCTCTCAACTGCCTTAACATCGGACCCGCCACGCTGGCAAATTGCATTAGCGTGGTAGTGAGCTTTGTTCTCTGCAGGCGTCACATACTCGAGATTGTCAACATTGTTGTTTCGCTTATCCCCATCCTTGTGATTGATGTGTGTGCGCTCAGGGCTGGGTGGGTCTCCAAGGAAAGCTGCTGCGACCAAACGGTGCACAAACACACGCCTTTGCTGCAAACAAGGCAAGCAAGTGACAAAATATCCCTCTGCAGTTTCTGACCCTTTGGAAATCCGGCCACCTCTCAACCTCAAACGACCAAGGGAACTTACCTGTCTGCCACCACACACATTTCCCGACCTTGGGTCGCGAATCGTCCTCCAGGCTTCAGGGTCGGCACAGCCCAGACTTGAAGTTTCACGTGCAAACTGAAACTCAATACCTTTGGCTGACCGTTGTTTGTGACAGCACTTCGAAACGGTATGCCGGCTGAAACCCAAACATTTTGCTGCCGCTGTAATGGCTGGGCTAGTAGTCCATCTTGACACCCCGAAAGCTCTCCACATCACTGGCATGGACAGTTTGAGACCCCCACATTGCCTCGATCCGCTGGCAAAGGAGTGCTTCGAATTTTCACTTGGGGTTGCGTAGTGTAAATTGTCCAAGTGATTGTTCGACTTGTTGCCATCCAAATGGTTCACTTGCCATGCCTGGTCATTCCGAGGAGGCCCGTGAAAAGCAAACTTAACCAGGCGATGAACCATGTAGACCTTCCGTTCTATCATCACTACGCGGTAGCCAGATGCTGCCCGGCAACCATGCGAAATCGTGCCACTCATTTTTTTACACCGCCCATAGTTGCTAACCTGCCAGCATAGACGAGGCTTCGCAGATACTTGAGGAGGCTTTGCAAAAGTCCGGGCATGAAACCAACAAAGCGATAGCAAAGCGCAGGCCACACAAACCCATTGTCCTCGCTTCCGCGGGCAGCATGCCATTCACATCAAAGACTAGTCCTATATAAAAAATATAACATATAAATTTGGCAAATGACTTCTGAGCTGAAGTTGCCTTTGATCAGCCGATACATTTTTTCCTGCGAGTTGAGCAAAGCCATCGAGCAGAAACAACACAAACACTCTAAAAGCACCTCTCCCCTTCAACAGGACCCATGACCCACTGCCCTTACAACATGCAATGTCCTCAGCAGCCTCTTGTTGATTGCGCCTCCAAGGCCCCACAGCCTGGAGATGGGAACCCCCTCCCCGAGATGGTTTGAGAAAAGCAATAAACGCGTGGTGGTTCTTGTTGATTGACCCAGATTGGGACCCAGATTAGGGCTGAAATTGGGAAGTTACCTATGTCCTGGGGACCGCCCAAGATTCCCTTGATCAAACTATCAAAGACCCCCTTAATTGGTAGGGTTGGGTGTTCGTTGATCTGGGGCGTTGAAGGGACATTTCCTCCCTTACATGCATGGGGAACAATAGCCACAGCATCCCTTTCAATTTCTACTTAAACAGGTGACACTGCCCACCCCGCCATCCATCCCAAGATAATTGCTGGAAGTTGGGGCAAACCCCAAGCCCAAGATCAAAAAATGCCAAAAACATCCAAAAACATCCAAAAACATGGTTCAAGATTCAAGAGGTGTCAAGACATTTCACCATGTCTCAACTTGTCATCTTCTGCCCTTGTGTACATCGCCAAAGGCCCACCACCGTCGCTGCCAGGGCCCCGGGCGTCACCCACCTTCGCGCGGCACGGCTCCGCTTTCGGCGCCCACTTCGTCGGTGAGGCCGAGGGAGACTGGGCCAGTACCGTGGTGAACATCAAAATAGGTGTTGACCCATCCCTACATTGGTTTAGACATGCCTAGACGTTTACACTCCACATCACTCCACGGTTCTTTTTCGGGAAATAAGATGTGAAATCAATATCTGCAAACTATTTCTTACTTATCAACCCAATTCAGCTCTTGACTTCCTGGAATGGTATTTCATATGCCCTGAAAGTTCTCATGTTTCTGGTCTCGCCCTTTCCAGCACAGCACCATGGTCCATGGTCCTTCCAAATGTACCCAATGAGAATCCCACCGATGGCTGAGAACGCAGGTTCTTGGCTGTGAACACCTGCAGTGTCATCGACTCATCTGTTGATCCATGTTGATCCCATCTGCTTCCCCTGGTTTCAGTAGACTCTGTAGACACTGTAGACCATGAAGTGGGAAAGTTTGGCCCCCCCCAAACCTGTTCACCCAAGACTGGATCGTGCATTCCTCCATGTGTTTTGCTAAAATAGTCACGCGGTAGAATACAATTCTCCAAGGTCTACACATTTGATCAATGCTCAAACTCCAACCCTGTGACTCTGGGGAGAAGACATGACCCTCGCCGGCGGCATGCTCAGTGGTTTCCCAGTGTTTGTGATGCACCTGTGGCTGGGCAACTGACCAGTGACCAACAAAAACCATGCCACTACCATGAGAAATGAATTGCTGGTGGTGGAATCATCATTCCATCTTTGGGCGTGGAAATTGAAATTCACTGAGATGACAAAAGGTTACGCAATCGGCCAGAGTTCCTTTGGCCGTTTGTGGGGACAGGTTTGCAGCACGAAGGAGTCAAAGAATGTCAGCAAGGTGGTTTTGCAATCACCGGCTCCATAAAACACACAAGTTCAATCATAATGTCATAATTAGGTGGTTGCCGCATAGCATAGCCTCCGATAGCCTCCACAAAAATCAGTTGGGGTCACTTTCTCAGTCATGGGATGAAACAAACACCACTGGTCAAACCACAAAGCAACTCCTTAGCAATGGTCAAAACCCAACGATGAGTTCCGCTGGTTGGCTACTGCTTAATGGGGTGTTGGCCCCCCTCGGAAGACCCAAATCCCCCATTGTCATGGCACTAAACACCTAAGACGCAATTCTCTGTGGGGTTATGGTTTCTGATGAAACAGGCTGAACTGCTCTTCAAACACCTGCTCCTCTTCCTCCTGGATTTGAAGGTGCTTTGGTACCTCCCGCACATGTCTCGGCCCGGCTATTGCTATGGGGCAATGAATGGTGACTACAGTGGAAAACAAGGACCGAAAGCACAAAGTAAGATTATCATTTGGTGACCAAAATTTGATCAATAAAAAAAACAACACGCGCTCCAGCATCGACTAATAATGCATCCATGCAAACGGCAAATTCCATATGAAATACTGGTCACCTGTTCTACTCAAGAGGCGAAGGAATGCATCAATTCCGGTAGACTTGGGCACTGGAACTGCCAGAGCAGCTCGAAGTGTGCACACCTTGGAGAATGACAGCAGCTCACTGATAGACTGACTTTGGGACGATAAAAATTGAACAAGTTCTAGTACTATCTTCCAAAGATGTCATATTATCACTCGCGAGGTCGAGGATGGTTCAGGGCCAAAGGTCTCACAATCACAGTCCCGAAATCCCTACAGTAAAGGCCAAAGACCCTTAGTTATTTGGAAGTGCCATTGATGATGTGAACTAGCCACTGCCAGTCCCAACACACCAAACATATTTAAAGCGGACTGAGTCACAAACAGTGCCCAGAGAGTGATAGTCGGTGGTATCCTCTCGCTTGTCAAGGCCTCCAAGATGCAGGACCATAGGGCGATGATGGCTTGAAGAACTTGAACGAGCTCCGGTTGCTGTTCATTTCGAGGGGACCGCTGAAACCAAGTTATCCCTATCTGGACACTTCACTTACCTACAAAACTCGGCATGTTACCCCACACGTTGAATAAGTCTGGTGCCACCAACATAAGAGTCTGGGGGCAACACACACATGCTGGGTACTGTTACCATTATGTTAAAATAATATGTTAACATATACATTTTATGGGTACTTTGAGTGTCTTAGCTGTGTCTCTCTACTAGACTATATATATATATTGCAACTCCGTGCAGACAGGAAAAACAATCCATCACAAACCCAAATCACACAAGTATGGCCCTTAGCTTGTCTTACAGTTACCACTCTTACCCTAAACACATGTAGGGAAACATAGGCCCTACATGGATTCGGATGGCATGGGGAACCCAATCCTTCCTGATCCGCTGTTACTTCTATCTGTCAGCTTTCTCCTGCCTTCTCGCCGTGCCATCTTCTGGCGTCCTAATCGCGCATGGGGGAGATGGATGGACACTACATGAGGAAGGGAATTGTGGTCCATTAATTCGGCATCTCAAAATAACTTTGAAAATGCAAACACATGCTGCATTTAAAACCCATGGGCTACAACGCCCCTGTAGTCTCAGTCTTCACCATAAGACAACTGTCTGCCCGACTGCTGCAGATTGTTGCAACATAAACCCGGCCTTCTTCATCCAGAAGTCCAGAGGCATGCAAGCTATCTATACCTCAGAGATATCAACACTTCTCCAACTGAAAGATCTTAGGCATGATGTCTCGCTATCCACTTGATCCAGGGCCATCCAAGGATGTTAGTTATATCAACATCAGAGGTGAAGCACCCTGAAAGCAACTGAGTTGCTGGATTGTTTTCAGGGACATCCACTAATTACTCCCATAAGCTTCCCGCAAATTCTCAACACTATTGGGGTTGGTATGGGGGCGATATGCGACGCTTCTGGGATCTTCTGGGAGGTTCTCATCACCTGGGCCCTTTGCAAAGTACGACCACCTGAGGTCTGCACTCAAAGCTTCGGCCTCAGCAAATGGGGTACCGAGGAACTGCTTGAGGGACATCATATTCTTGGCTCTTCGAAAGCATCGTTTTGATGAAGCATAAGTCAACGAATAAATAACTCGAAAAATGAACAATCACCATCAATCATACCTTTCTTGAGGCAGCCCTGAATTGACCACATCCACCTTGAAAAGACTGCCTCCACTCCGTTCCGTTTTGCTGAGGTCTCCGAACCCGTCGCTTCTTCTTGTCTCCACGGAAGGGACACACGTCGGAGCGCAACGCTAACTCCAACCTGGCAATGATGGGGGATTGGAAGGTGATCTTCAACAAAAATGGCATGTGGCATGAGCCAGAAATGTTGGCTAAATCATCAAGAACTTAAACCTGCAACACCATATTCAATGGATAGTGCTAAGCTGATCGCCAATGAATTTACGATTCAAATTCAAATTTGTCGCAGTGGTCACCTAAGCCAAATCCATTCAATAAGTCAACAGGTCATCAAAAGCACAAGCGATGGAAAGGCTTAAGCTGCAGCCGGCTGCACGTCTCCAGCCTGAGTTGCTTAGGATTGCACGATGAATTTCAGGTGAAGTGCTGCGCTTGCTCTGACTCTATCGCTTCTTTTGCTGTAAAACAGGTGGTTTGATTGGGCATTCCCATTCAACAAGGTGCACAAATAAACCCACATGCTTCAACCATGTTCAAAAATCCGCAAGTCGCAAAACATTGACATTTTTCAGTCTGTCTCATTCACTCTTGAAGTCTTATTGACCGTTGAGACGTTGGAACTCCTTACAGTCCTTATCCTTACCATCCATCCCTAGGTCATCCAAGTCCTTCCCAAGTCATCCCAGGAAAACTCAGAGCTTCCAACTCCAGTAGAGGCCCCAAGGGAAAGCGAGCCACACCTGGTGAGAGCAAGGCATATCTCCCGTCAACGAATTCCCCACACCAAGCAGCCATCAAACTATTGTCCTTTCAAACAAAGTCTCTAAGAATGGGTATTAAACATGTTGGCGAAAAAGTCTTCAGACTCTCCAGGACTTTGTGACTGATTATTTCAACCATGAGCACTCTTTCTGTCTTCCATAGTCTTGAGGCGCATCATCAAAACCAGGTGTAAAAAACGCTTATCTTGCCAAGCCCTCAACCAATCCAACCAACAACAAAGCGTCTTCCCTACAAATCCATCCCCCCAATAATTAATCCTAATGTAAAATAACCCTTAGACATCCCTTTGTCAGTACTAGATCTATGCGTTTTGGTGTCCCATATGTAGGGTCTTCAATAGGGCAAGCAATGATAGCCACTCCCCAACTTCCAAACCCTCAGGTTTGAGACCCCAACCATGGTGATGAATTGGCTTGCGCTCAATGGTTTCACCACCTGGCACAACCTTGGCGGCAGGGCGAGCGCATGGATAAAGCCGGGACCCCCCAAAAAGATAGGATAGCATAGAAGCCCCTTTCCAGGATGTTGTAGATGATATCTGCTTCAGACTTTCCGGATTTCCGAGTTTCTATCTAAATTTGGAGTTGCTATACTTGGAGTCACTCCTTTTCTCACTGCTGATAGTTTATATAGTTTATAAAGTGATAAAGTGACTGGTGGGAACCATGATGAAACATAAAAAAAGACCACACATACCGGGTTTCAAGTGACCCAACGCCACACATGCATCCCGCACCTTGTCCTTGGGGTCGCGATCGTGCACCTGCCATGCTGAAGTGACATCAAACAAAACCACTACAGGGTCATCCAGCTGCTGGTCAGAAACCTGCTGCAGTGAGAGCAATCAAGGTGTGACAAGTAAAAGCCACCTACAATCCCAACTCACGGACCCACATTGTCACATACCAATTTCATGGTGTCTGGCTACTCGTGTGGAACACCACTTGCGCATCCTTGAACCAAGGAGAAGCGACATGATGAAACAAAAAATCATATATCTTGTGGTTTGATATGCCACATCTATACCCCCATGGTTCGATATTGCCAAGTGAAATAACCACATCACAAGTACCACCCACTTCCCACACGTGGCGACTTGCCAGCCTCCACGACCAGCCCCTCATGCTGTAGCCATTCGCGCAGGGCGTGTGGTGCAGCGAAGCCCAGCAACCTGGGTGGGGCATGGTGGGATAAACGGTTCATGGCTGCCTTAGATGCCAAGCCACTAAATGACTTAAAGCAACCTCTAGCAACAAACATTGGGATTCAAAACAACAGTTTGTAGATATATGGGCATGGCAATCTATGCTAGTCTAAGATAGGCTAATCGTAGATTTCTGTCACTAAGGTTGTAGAGCTTTAGAAGAAATATATATATATATGGGAATGGCGAAGCTTAGATGGGGTATGATGGGACCTTCATTTCTAGCCACTCTAACAAGGTTCAGGTGGGAACGATCGTGCTGAATGACGCTACAGGCAACAATAAAAAACACCATTAATCTGAGGGAGTACTGGGCAAGCAGGCGGCTCAGGTACAGTATATCAATTCTTGTTGGCTTCCAGCACAGTGTTTCCTTGCATTTTTTCAACCCGGTTGGTCTTGCATGACGACCCGTTGGTTGGGAGCAATGTTTTTAAACTGCATTGCATGACTCCCAGAACCGAGCGCCATGCCATACGACTGGATCCGTGAAGTCTGCTGATGTATTGTGCGGCCTTCGGGCAGAGGATTCTTGGAGTGAATTGACATCAATACACCGGAAATTGGTGTATACACCCATAGGATCCATGTATGGTATATATGCTAACATTTGGGGTATTGATGGTAAATGTTACCATATATATAGCATACATGGATCCTATGGGACATATCATCACAATTCATCACATATCTGTCCAAAAGCTCTTGCAACGACCACAAGCATTGCAACATCAGCAACATCCCCGCACACAAATAATTTGTTTGCATCACGCCTGTGATGACTCAAACCCTATTACAGCATAGTGTGTAAAGAAAACTGTTGAAACAAAACACAGATCATAACTTGACTCATTTTCTTCTAGTCCTATCATGTCTAGCGCCCATCTGATTGCCACAACCCTTGGCCCTTCAGAACCTTCTTTCTGATTGCATCCGGGGGCATGTCTCACCTCAGGGACAGCTCAGCGTCAAAGCCAGATGCTCAATGTGTCTTCAAATGGTTCGGGTCTGATTATCAGATTGCACCTGACTTACATGCAAACACCACCAATCAAATCAACACATATGAAAACCATATCTACAATCTGAACGAATTCGACCCACATCTGAAACCATCCGTGGCTCCATCCATCGCCTGAGTTGCCGACGCAAGGCCTCCGAGCAGCTGCTGAGCTTCGGGTAGACCTCCACGAAGACTTCCTGCGAGGTCAAGGGTTGATCCGTGAAAAGCTGGAGATTGGTAGAACTTGACGTTTCTCTGTTGGTGAAAATGTTGTTTCAGTTTTCTGAGTTTAAATTTGGTCAAGAACAACAAATTGTATAATTAATGTCTCTTGAATGTCAATTGGTGGCTAATAAGAAATGCTAAATGATTGCAAAAGTAGTTGTATCTCATTCTATCTGAATGACAAATCACAGGCTGACCAATACCTCTCCCATAGGAACCCCCTGAGCAGTATGGAAATTGGGGGGTCTCAACATTGGGGGATCCCATTCGACATTGATGGGATGGCCATCCTGTGGATAATAAGAATGAGGTGTAGAAACCCGTGTGACATCTGAGGCTCAACTGAAAGAGAAATCTGCTGAGAAAACGTTCACGACCCTTGCGTCTGACATGGACAGCTGACAAAAGATCAAGCAGTTGGATAGCAGTTGCAAGTTGCAATCTACAACCCCCCTTACTTACATTCACAACAAATTATGTGGTAAGCCTGCTGTTGGGTAGTACAGGATGGTATTACTATGCCCGCATTACAAGCTTAAAAAAACCTACGTCCAAGCCTCCAACCCAAACCCCCAACAGCGACCACAACCGACATCGCTTCCTTTGCGGTGTCTGGCAGGGACTTCCTCAGTGCGAGAGCCATCAACCTCCTGGGACTCCTCAACACCTAGGGCCTAGGGCCTAGTGTCAGAGCCTTGGATCTAGGCCAAGGAAGCTGGATCAAATATGAAAGGACACAATGAGAAACGAATAAATGATATAAAACCACATGTTATCATGTACACTCAGTGATGTGCATGTGCTGTATGTAGGTTTTAATAAAAAAAACATGTCATGTTATCATGTACACTCAGTGACATACATGTGCTGTATGTAGGTTTGAATAAAAAGTAATGTGCTGACACCCTGTGCACTGACGTTCCCTCTCAGCCTCCAACTCATTCGGAAGGCCTCGCACCATTTCTACTCGGAAGCACGCGGGCATCAAGCGCCTCAGTCCGCTGTCGCCGTTGGGATTGATAATCTCCCAGGATTTGAATCTTCACTCTGCAGTCATATCAGGCAGTCACTAAAGATCTAAGATTTGCCCGAGCATGATAGCAACTGAAAGCATGTATATATATATAAATGGATGAAGTAGAAAGTGGTTGGAACCAACCCCGCTGATTAATACACATGACTAACCCTAGATAGCTGGACATTTGACATGGCAGTTCTCTATTTAGAAAAATAGGCAAACGACCACAGGTGACCACAGCGCTTGTCAATGCTTTTCCAAGGTGCCTCATGCAACAAGCCAATCAAGTCTCTAATGATCCTAAGAAATCCTGACATATCCTAAGATATCCTCAGTTTGTGTGCCTTCACCCGCACCATTTCCCCAAAAAACATTTGAAGCAGCACAACATTTTCCCATCCAGCTGAGAAACGTAAGCATCTCCTGGCTCAGCATTGGCTTGTCTGTTATGACCTCAGTGGCGTGGGACAACCTATATAACTAGATGGGGGTAGTCCAAGAATATGGTAATTTGACCCTTCCAAAAAACAGTCACCTCACGTTCTTTCCTCATAAAAAAATGATAAAATGCAATGCTGGCGTGTCCACCATTTTGAGACAAAGCTGAGACAAAGCTATACGTTCCAAGCAGCAATCAGAATATATTGACATCTGTTGGGGCTGGGGGGAGCAACAGAATGGCTGAGCTTCCCACAAAGACCTCCAAGCTGTAGAGACCAGCGATCTTGGCCGTTGTCATGGCTGTCACCGGCCATGTTACTTGAGATCCTAAAATATAGCAGGTTTGATACCAAAACCAACACAAACAAAGTTGAGATTTGATGGGCCTTAGATTTGCAATGGCTGGACCTGTGTTCACACAGGACATGGACATGCCATGCCTTCAAAAAGCCAAGCGGTAGTTGAGAAATGGCACGTCAAAAAACAGCATCTTCAACGGCAAACATGTTAAACCCCATGAATCATGAACAAAAAACAAAACAAAACTCAACCCACCTCAGAAATTTATTCTAAACATGTCCTTCAACAATTTCCCCCTGAACCATCATCAAAAATTGCTCCCCCTGACGCGCCCAGTTGGGGCTTCCGGACGCCCACCGATTCTGTGAAGGTGGCCGACACGCTGTGGGTGGGGCGCAAGCGTTTGGACCTGGCTGGCAGGTGGCTGGGTATATAATAGGGCTGTGGCTGAAGAATGTTGAATGGTCGGAATATGTTGGAATATGATGTGGTGCGGATGGCTTTTGTTATGTTTTTGCATAGCAAGAGTTGTGTCCTTCAAATTGCAGCTTGCTTTACAATCCATTGTTGTTCCAGCAACTCATTGGAGATCATTGGAGATATCGAAGTGAAAAATTGCGGCTTTCAATTCCAGCACATTATTTGCCCCAAAAAGAAAGCTTAAACCCTCCCCTGGTCTTCCCAACCCTGGCCCTGCCAACCCCCGAGTCTCAACTCCACCTGGCAGGTTCACCGGGTCGATAGGTCTCGGGGCTCAAGGCTGGGCTTCCCGCCAGCAACAGAGGGCCCAAGCAGATTCTGGCCTACCACATGGGTGCCGCAGCATCGTGCATGGATGGATATTGGTTCATGTCAAGTTGCAATGGGCTGAGCCTGGTGAAATGTGGGCAAGTGGCGACTGCGATAAAATATGATATTAATTGATCATCTATTATATAAACATGACAAACGCCCCAAAAACCGTTTGGATTAACATATGGTGGAATTGTATGCACCATGCCGGGTATAACAATGCAATAGAAAAAGTGGACATGCCAGTCTGATGCATCACGTATTTCTCGCATTGCTGGCATTCATCTGCCCTATAGATCCCTAAAGTGCTTTCACATTTTCCTCATTTGAAGTTGTTGAAGTTACTTAACTTTGATCTGTCCGGTGCATATTTTTCCGCCGTGTTGCCTATAGATTTCTCTGAGCACCTGTCATTATATGTCACTACCCTCCAATATCTGCGGGCCCCCTTCACCTCGCTGACCACCTGCTGGGTACCTCGCTGGGCTGCTGATGGCACGAGTTGAAGGAGATATCGTGGTGGCTTTAGCGTTGGTATAGGGTTTTGGAACCTCGTTATCAACTATAGTACATAAAGCATGATTTAGCAAAAGAGGGCCAAAAAAGTGCATGAACTGCATGATCTGCTGAAACTAACGGAAAAAAAGCTATAATATAGAAACGTTTTCCCAACACTGGTGGAATTATGAAAAGGATTAAATTAAGCATACAGCATACATATCATAGTCCGAAGAATGATGACTCCTACCAATTCAAAGCTTTCACTAAAAGCAGGATGTCTGCGAATTTGCGGGTTCCATAAATTTCATGAGCAACGGCACATTTGAAGTTTCTTCTACAAGTTTTTGTGGACTGCAACCCATCGAGAACATGTTCAACTCATATAGAATAGTCTGTGGTACAAACACTATCTCCCACATCATCCACGATGTATGGTCTATCCACCTGATCAATTCGTTTGACACTATTTTTGGACACATTCAGATCTATAATGTAAAAATATATAAACTCGTAAATTGTCAGATCTATATTTTGATTGTGTCTATGTATGGTCTATCCACTCAATATAAATTGGTAAACTCCCTTAAATAACAATCTAACCAGCACCATCCATGACTTGGGTCCGTACAGATCACCTGGGCCCCGTGCCATCCAAGGTGACGCTGATGGGGAGCTTGGCGGTCTGAATGCCCTTGACGAAGTCTAAGCTCACCTTTGGGGAAACAGGTTTTCCACGGAAGGTTTTTTGGGGTAGCTGCTATAGTTGTGCTAAATTTAAGTTGGGATAATATGTTTGATGTTCAGATTCTGGATGGGATTTGGGGTTACCTAGTTATATAGTGTTTAATAACTTAGCTTTGAATGCTCTTGATATCAAATGTTATATAGTTGATGATCAAACTAGTAATGATAAATGACAAATGTCGGTTCATGTTGTTTGGTAAGGATGATGTGAGTCCTAATTAGGATCTCCTCATGTTCCGATTTATCTTTAATTTCTCTTGATTATCTTACCATCAACCAAGTGATGATTTTCCAGTGTTCCAAACATTGGATCCAGCACTTGGGCACGTTCTCTTCCCTGCTGAGCTCCAGAACGTTGAAACTACCAATCTCCTTCTCCAGATTCAGCCTCTGCCCACCTCTGGGTGCCGCCTGTAGAACCAAAAAGGAAGGAAGCTAAGGTGGGTGAGGCAGGTGGGTCCAAATGCACGGGCCAATAAGCAACCAAATTAAGTACAACAAAAAAACAAATTAATTTTATCTTAAACAAAAGTGTGAGGGTGAAAAGCAAGACAATCAACCAAACATATAAAATCAAACAAATCACTGTGCAACACATCGTCCCAGGGACCCCACCTGCCGTTGCTCCACCTCCCCCGAGCTCAGGCTCGCGGAGACGGAACTCGTCAAGGCGCCGTTGGCGTCCAGGAAAGGTCTGGGTGGGACGTGGGTGGGGCAGTGGTGCTTCAAAAGAGGGGGAACGGACCAGGAACGGATGGGAACCTGATGGAAAACCTCACATCTTCAGTTAGCATTTTTTCTTTCTTTGTGTTGCAGGACGTTGAAAATCAATCTTTGCAATGAGAGTTCACATAAATGTCAATGTTTCTGTTTGTTGCATTTTGCTTAAGGTAATCCGGGAGAACATGAACAACAAGGTTGTATGGGGGCGATTGTACTGCCTGGATCATATGCTTGATTTTAGTTGTTTTGTCTCGCCTACAGTATGTTGATCCATGGGCCTTGAGGTGAGGACACATTCGTCTCCTACAACGAAATACCAACTTGCAGCCGTTCCAGCGGGTTTGCACCATGACTATTGTAGAACCTGTAGCACCTTTGCTGCTTTATCTGCAGCTTCCCGTCCGCAAATCCTCAAAGCCATAAAATGCCATAAATATCCATAAATTAAATCCGCCCCAAGATTCCAAAAACCCGTTGCCAATGTCCCATGTCTGCATTGTTCAGCGCACATTTTTGCAAGCTTACTGCTTACCCACACAGGGATAGCAACAGGCTTTCAGGTCACGGCGCCAACTCGGCCCAAAACATTCTTTAAATAAAGTTGGCCTCAATCTGAAAGGATCGGCGGTGCCCTCTTGCCAAAGCGTCTGACTTCGGCCACTTCACCCGAGGGCCAGGAGGCCGGATGGTCACCAGGCATTACCACCTGGGCAGGAAATTCTTCCCAGTCAGCTCGATCTGAGCCACTTCTCTTGCAGAAGCAATGGCAGGTCCACCTTCCGCCATTCTTCACCTGGAATCAGTTTGGATACAACTTCTGCATCTGCAAGGTGAAACTCGAAGCCTCCTGTCTGTCTCTGGAGCCCTCGAGAGCATGCTGATATATTCCCCAACCGTACGCCCAACGCATCTGCTGCTTGTGTCATGGATGGGTGCCACGTCCATTCATGAGTACTTCCAAATTCTCTGCTCCAAACCGGCTTTGCGAGAGGCGACATGCCACCCTTTCTCTCGGAGTTGCTTTGCACCATTCTAGAGCGATGGATTGCATTCTCAGATGCAGTTACGTACTCCAAATTTACAACTGCATTATTACCTTTATTTCCGTCTTTGTGATTTACCTGAATGTGCCTCTCACTACGGGGATAGCCCAGAAAAGCAATTACAACCAAGCGATGAACAAGTTGTCCTTTTGCAACTGGATCTGCAATGATTTTCGTTTCATAGTATCCCTGCTTGGAAAGATGGCCTCTGTGAACCACCCCACTCCTTGACTTGATTCGGCCAAGTGAACTGACCATCCTTCCAGGTACCTCAACACCTGATTCCGGATCCAGCATTGGCCGCCACTCCTCTCCTTCCAGGTTGTGGTCAGCTGACTTTCGAAAGCGGAACTCCAAACCTTTGGCTGGACATTCATCCCTGCAGCATTTGGACACCGTTCCAATGGACAATTGAAGTGTTTGTGCTGCTTGTGTGACCGATGAGTAGGTGGTCCAAGTTTCGCACCCTATCGGTCGACACATGACTGGCTTGGATTGCGCTGGACCGGACCCGGTTCTGGAAGGGTTTAAAAAAGAAAAGCGAACATTTTGGCTGCATGTGACATACTCCAAGTTTTTCATATGGTTGTTTGATCGGTCCCCATCTCTATGGTGCACTTGCCAGGCGTCTTTGCTCGGGGGTGGGCCAAAAAAAGCAAATGCTACCAAACGATGGACTCGGAAGAAGTGACCCAAAATGTTCACCTGGGCATAGCCATCAGCCTTCAAATGCCCCAACTTGATTTGTCCTCTTGTGTCACAGCATCGGCCATGTGAGCTGACTTGCCAGTATTTTTCAGCGCTGGATCTTTGAGTTGCTTCACTCGACAGTTGTCGAAAAACGATCCTGAATCCCAGGAATGAGCATGGCGTGAGGCAACTTCTCAACCTTCCAATCACAACAGGGGCCATATCACGAAGGAAGCTTGCTTTGAGCTTCCAAATGGCTTAAGAAGGCGGAACAACTTCTAAGAAATTGACAGGTGAGGTAACTTGGGGTTCCCAGTGCGCTCAGGTGAAGCGACGGTTTCTGATCCAATCATCAGCATTCAGACACAAAGTATAACAAAACAATGTGGATCTGATTGATTACATTATCACCACCATCCTATATTGTTTCCCGAGGCGCCTTATCATCATCCACTACAGTGGTTGCGCGCTAGGCCACCATCCACGGACAACCGCCCCACGCAGCCCATCTTACGGCCCCCCACATGGACACGGTGCAGCCCGTCAGGGATGGATGGACGCTAGCTTGCCTCGGCTGATAGCCAATGAAGTGGCATCACAAGGGCCAAGCATGTGCATCTGAAAAGCTTCAGCCAAAGAATGGAACACGCAATGAGAGTTAAAGATTTCAAATTGAAATCGTGAAACATGCCAAAAACCATACTGATACGTTTCCCACATGCCTCCCACTTATTTTGGTTCCGGTTATGTTTTGTGCAGTTTGAACATCTAATGTCACAAGCTTCCCTATACTCTTGCCACTGCAGCCACATCTGAAGCCTCCCCTCGTCTCTGGCCCTTGGGGTATCCGAGCACCCTCAGTTTGAAGGTCACATTTCTGGGTTCGAAGTCCCAGGTGAAAGGCTTGGCCATTCACCACGGGCCTGTACCAGCAAACCGTCCAGTGCATCTGCATCTGGGTTTTGTGGGGCCACCATGTGAAGTATCAAGAAATATCAAGGAATTGTATACAGTATAGTGGATGTGACCCAGTAATTCATCAGAAAGTACTCCATAACTTTAAAACATCTGCTTCAACCGCGAGGCCCTGAAATGATACGTGGATGAAAATTACCAATTAGGCCGAGGACATGGATAAGTTACTCTAGTTATGACACAATCCCACTCAGAATCAAATCGCAGTTGAGGCTTTCTGTCGATACTCTGTTCCGATCCAATTGATCATCATTCAGAAATCCAATGAAGTCCAACCGACTCAGCAGCCTTCACGACTCGCGGGAGCGATCGCACGCCCCGGTCGGGTGAAACGTTTCAGGCATTTGTGAACCTTTGCGCCTACCAAAAGTAGGGCGCCTGAGCCAAGAAAGGATGGACACTTTGGTTCGAACAAGTGATATTCTCAACTATTTCTCAACTATAATCCTAGCAAACTGAAAGGCCTTTGAAACTCCCGATTTCATCCATTTGAAGGTTTGGTTGGGAGAGCTAACGTTCTTATGGCAGCATATATAGCAAATAGCATGATGTAAAACACACTGGAGGGACATCATATCACTTCATATGACCAAGGCATACTGACCATCAACAATGGCATTCACAATCAACACTGCACACATGCTCACAGAAATCTGGTTGAGAGCCAACATTCTGGTTGGAACCTCATTGTGCCATACTCTCAACCCAAACCCCCTTTTTGTCCAAAGAGGCAGCCAAAAAAAGAGTGACCTGCTGCTACCCCTGCTTCTACAAACACAACTTGTGCGAACAGCACTACTGAAAGTATCAAGGGCAGTTTGCTGCAACTGCAGCTATAATCTGGCAAACCCTCCCATAGATTTCACTTCTTATTAACCCATATGTAGTTCAAACATGATTTCCAAAACGGGCAACAGTGTCCGGCTTTAATTGGTGACTCCTGATTCCAGTGCCCACACTCCACGTCCTGCACAGCAACACTTTTTTGCTTGTCGGGTACATTGGTGAGACTACAACCTGAGAGATGGTAACCTGACAACCCAAAGCTTTGAGGCGCCCTATCAGCGGCACATGCACTACATCAAACCGGACTTTTGATGTGCTCGATTTTCATGTAAATTGAAATCTTGGGTTACGCTAACGCCCACCATCACCAAGCCAAATACATAAGTAAAAAGTTCGTCTCTACATCTTCTACATTCATGTCGAGTATATGTCGAGTACCTTCATGGAACCAAACATAAATCATCCAGGCAGATCTTGCATCATTTGGGATGTTCACATGGCCACCTAGAGCAGGTCATCAGCTCCGTGATGGCCAGGTTATCAGGTCTTGGTTATGACGATAGCTGGTGCAAGTGGATTTCCTTGTCTGGTTGATTGGTTTGATTGGGAAGGGTTTACTACAAATTGCTTACATGGTTTATATATATGTGTGTGTGTATACACAAGATCATCTACAAGTAGTTGATGATTGGTAAGAATTGGTTAAGATTGGTTGGTTGCTTGCTTTATTTATTGATTCCTCAAAAGCTTGATTACCTTATTACCCTAGATGCCTCATTGGGCTGGTTGCTGCCAAGGATTCGAACACATGGACGTCTGCTGAGGAAATCCAGCAATCCCTGTGGATCCTGTCCACGCTCACTGCAGGAAAATCAAATCTCTTCCTTGGTTTGCATGGTGGGGTGGATGTCCTTGCTTTGGCCATGGCTTCACGGTCCTGGAAAGTAAAGCACCTCCTGGACTCCAGTTCAACAATCTGTTTAGCGATGTTTACTCCACCGTTTACCTGAAATATCCGATTATAAAACAATGTCCAAACTCTATCATCTACACTTCAGGTAGCCGTTCTACTACTTCAGGCAGCTGGCAGGCTAACACGTGTCATCTTATGCCACGGTGAGCCAAGTGACGCCCTGGATGTTCTTGTAGATTTGAGCCATCAACCCACCAGTCCTCGGTAAGTGCTGGAAGTATGGGCAGTGAGTGACTCATGACTCATGACCCCAAAAAAATATGAAAGCAAAATCAAACAGTAAATATATGAAACATCCGCTTGATGATCGTTATGAACCAACATCTGCTGAACCATAAATGTTGATCCATGGAGACAAACATTCATCCCGACCGTGAAATCAAGAGGTCACGAGTCACAAGGTGTTGAAAAGCAGTTTCTGTGCACCTCACACACCACAGCCCTTTCCAGCGCCAACCTCAATGCAACGGGCACTCAAGGGCATTCAATGTGCATTCAATGTGCTGGATTCTGCTAGATTGATGGCGAGTAAGTTGCTTGAAATTGTCATGGACAAGAACCTTCCTGACCGAAAAGCCTAGGTCAGCACAATTCCTTTACACACATCACCAAATTGAGAGGGTTGTTAACAAAAAGTGATGTGTCAACCTCCCACCCCCAGCAGTGGCTCATCCCCATCTCCTGCCACGTGTCTTCACCCCATCGGGCACCCGGGCAAACTTCTTGTTGTCCCACATCTTCTGGGCCTTAGCAGCGGAATTATAATTGATCCACCTAACAAGACCAGGATACATGCTGATATGCTGGGATCTTGTTTCATCTGTATCTCTGCACATATATCATTATTGGTTGTGGGTCAACATGGGATACACCAATGGTTGAAAATCATGTGTAGATGCATGTCAATAGTTAAAACATGTTAAAACTTGGCCAAATCTGTGGTCCAAAGCAAGTGTCGATACTTCTGAGGGCAGAACCACCTGCTTGTTGTGCATGTCTGTGTTGAGCATCAACCTGAGAGCAAAAGGCCCTTGCGCTGACATAACTGTGCACCAATGGATGGCATATGATGACATCAAATATAGTGAAGTTCAAAACCACAAAACCACCAAAAAAGCAAGTTTGCCATTTCTGGGTTTAAGATACCTCCATTATATAGTCTCATATAATCACCATATAACCTACCATGTGTTTCCAATTCATGGCTAAAAACACCTCTGAGCCCACCAGGTGAAAACCTCGATCCCTTCATGATCCCACTGGGGGAACCCCACGTGGTGTACGCCAGCCCGAAGAGCACTTCATCAGGCGTGCGATAGGTCTGTCGCCTTGGGGGACCACCATTGATGCGACACGGGCCATGGGGCAAACTTCGTTTCTGTTGGACACGGGCCATGGATGATAAAAAAAACGCAACCGATAACTTCTTGGGGGTATTTCAGTTTGGACTTAGACAAAAGTGTGTGCAAACAAAACGTCTAGGATATTCTTTGATTTTTTGATTCAACATAATTTTACTGTATATATATATATATGTATATATTATGTACCTGGGGCCTTAGAAGATCCTCTTCCATCAAAGCATCTCCCAAAGTCAGCAGCTTAGGGTCCCGGACTCCGCTTCTGGCAGCATGGATGCCTGGAAGCCTGAGCGTCAAGGTGGACGCATCCCAATCTCCAGCGGAAAAAAAAAAATCCCATTGGAAATGTCACTTCCCTAAATTCCATCCTACTTTCTCTGTATATTTGATGATTAAATCTCTAAATGCCACATAAAAGCCATGGTTTAGTGTAGGATCTATCCATTTTGAGGGGCCCATATGGTTGGTATTTCATACAAAAAGGGTTGGGATTGGAAGCGCGCCAGTTCTGAGACACTGACATGAGAGGAAGGCAGAATCTGCCACCTGAGAGCATTCGCTGTGGCTGGTGTAGGTTCTGTGTGGCATCAGAATGAGGCCATGATAGCTGGACAAGGCTTTGGATAAGACAAGGCAATCTGTGATAATCTGTGCAGCAAAGTTTTTAGAACTCGACTCAAGTCACTTACATCAAAAAAAGGACGACCGAGGACGACAAAAAGTGCAACGAGGCACGCTGAGGATGCACACATCCACCATGATGCTGCAACAATTGACACATTTTAACTGGGTGTAGCCTCAACCACAACACCTCACCAGACCTCTGAACTGGAGCCACCGTTTTGGCTACCTAAATCACAGGTTTTGCTTTTGAATGCTTTTGATATCCCACATCTTTGCTGGTTAAACCTGTTCAAACTCACATGTTTGTTCCTTTTTGCTGTTGAAATCACCCTGTTTGCCATTCTAAATCGCCACGTTTTTGTGGCTTGTGGGATAGGCTCCCCATGTTGCAGCCCTGAGCTACCGCGCCAAGGCTTCTGCAAATGCCTCGATGACGCGTTGCACCGGATCTGCCTGTCACTGCAGATGACTGCCGGCCCATCATTAACCATGATTAACCATGGTTAAGAATGGGTTAACCATGGTTGATGATTCATTAATGATGGTTAATCAACCACTATTAAATCTATTAATTAACCATAGTTAACCCACAAAAAAAAAAACATGAGGTTCACCATCACCCCCAACCTGGAGACCTAATAATTTATATGGCAATGAAAATCTAGACTCGATTCGATGGGCCACAAACTGGATGCTTCCCGAAATCTTTACCATCGTTTATGGAGCTTGGTCAGCCATGGGCACATTCTCAAACCTCCAACTTGGCCATCCGGATGGCATTGGCGAAGAAGGAGCGCATGGCCGACCTTGGCAAAAAAATCAGGGACGATCCATGAAAAAAAGCATGGTCATGGCATGGTCTTGCGATGTTGTGCTGGGGGGTTGGGACCTTTCTCTTTTTTGTTGCCTGGAATCCCATTGCTTGGTTTCACATCCCCACTATTGTTGCTTTCGTATCCACATGTCTGTTGGTTCACCTAACACGATTCAACTATAAAATCACCATGCTTCTTGGTCACTGAAGTCCCAATTGTTATTGGACTAACCGGCAAAACTTTGGACTTCCCCATATGTTTCCACCATGTTTTCTTGGTGAAGTCAGTGGCCACCATTATTTCCCCATATGTTTCACCAGTTCTAATCAACTATAAAAACTATAAAATCACCATTTTCCACCATTTTTCCACCAGTTTCCCTCGGTGAAGTCCCACTTTTGTGCCGGTTCTAACCACCGAGGCACACGAAGAGGTTGCCATTGCTCTTATCGTCCGCTGTGGAGGACACGCCACCCAGGCGACCCAGGATCCAATCCTCGAGGCAATGGATGTGGTTCCCCATCAAACGATGGCTTAAAGCGTAGCTGGATATGGGTGAATCGTGGCTTAATATGGCATAATGATGGATTCTGCTTCAGCCAACTGTGATTTTTTATGAGTAATTCTGGGATTCTAATCCCCATAAGTTGGGATATGGGATGATATGGCCCCTATGACTACGTGAATTTGCATAATAAACATATTCCCCATAGATTCCCCAACAAATCTTCAGCAAATCCAGGCGTACAGATGATTTTTGTTCCCATTAATACATTCATTTTATAGGGTAGATCATCTTTATTAGCCTCTAATATATTGACAAGAAAAAACATGATAACGGATGAGAATGCGAAGTGACCGCAACATCTGATTTTCTTGGTGCTGTTTTCTATGTATGTTGAAATTTTATTGTGGACAATGTGCGTGCAAAGCTGGTAAGAAGCACAAAAGGACATAGTCTGTGACATAGTACTTAGTAGTGTACTTAGTGGTTCAACATCTTTCTACTATTATTCTTTTAATTTCCTTATCATGAAACATATTACCATCTGGTTATTTAACAGTTCGCCATGGAAAATCACCATTTTTAATAGGTAAACCATCTATTTCTATGGGCCATCTATACCATGGCTATGTTAAATTACCAGAGGGAGTATATCCCATGACTATCCCAGTAAATCACTATAAAATCCCATTAAACCACCATAAAATCCCATTAAATCACTATTATCATTATTTTTGTCGCAGCATTTACTAATTGAAATTGGAAATCATTATCCTTAGCCGATCCCTGATGTTTTTCTTAGATCTGAGGCCACTGGCCGTTCGACTCATGCGCCGCCGGGACCTAGGCAGCTCCAAACGGAGCTGACAGGAACGGGGCACCTCGAAATGTCATGCGAAACTCATCATTTGTAGATGGGTTTCCTTGGAAAACCCCTGGGTTTGTCCATTTGAAAACAAAAAACAATGGAGGTTTTCGATTGATTTTGTTTTTTTTCATCCTAGATTGAAGAAGAGAGTCTGGGAGAAATGAGATGGTGGCCGTACAACTCTTGGGCACGGTGGTGTGTGCAAAGAAAGGGAATGACGACAAAACCTGGCCAAAGTGTTGCATGAGCCGGGTTGGAACCAACAATAATCTGGAGATGCTGTTTGACCCACTTAACCAAGAACCATGCTCATCTGGTTGGAGGTATACCTACCCCTCTGAAAAATATGAAAGTCAGTTGGGCTGATTATTCCCCATATATATATATGGAAAATAAAAAATGTTCCAAACCACCAACCAGCCATGAATTGGCTTCATCTGCTGCATTGAGTGATTGAGGTGCCAAAGAATGACAGCGTGATTTAGCAATTTCCCACTAACAGTCACACACTCGGTTCAAGCATCACAAAAAAACAGATATTGGGCAAACCACGATCAACACGGTCAATACATTCAAGCTTCCAACAAAACCGTAAGGCAACTTCCCAAAGCATGAATAACATGAATGCAATCTACTTAGATATTACCCTCTGGCAAACTAACATAGCCATGGACAATCACCATTTTTAATAGGTAAACCATCTATAAATGGGCCATTTTCCATGGCTATGTTAAATAACCAGAGGGTAAGTATAAAATTGACCTTCCTGGTTCCAACTGGTGAATCACATCTCAAACTGAAAACACCAAGCCGTCGCAGCTGCCGAGCTGCTGTGATCGCGTGCGCCGCGAGACGTCCGAGGGGGTGGTGGTGGTGGGGCCTTGCGAACCACTTCTGGAGGACCTGGGTCTGGCTGACCCTTTTTGGAAAATTGCTGCGGCTGAAATCATGACCAAAAAAGCTAACAAACACGCCAAACAATGTGGAAAAAAAATGGAGAAAACCAAAATCTGGGAAGAAAAAATAACAATCAGTGGAAAACAAACAAGGTGGATACTCCCCAACAATATTTTATCCTTGGAAGTTTGGGGCAACACTGGTGGGGAGTTGGATGACTAGCAAAGGCGGGAAACTATTGACTCTGAGACTCCCCGACTGTCTGCTGCCAGGTGAACTTGCTGCACTCTCCTGGATGGGACATGACAAGCTGATCCAAACGTTGCGACCTAAAACTTATACCCTCTGGTTATTTGTGCCATAGCCATGGAAAATCACCATTTTTAATAGGTAAACCATCTATAAATGGGCCATTTCCCATGGCTATGTTAAAAAACCAGAGGGTAACTGTTTCAATGGAAAAAGTTGCCAGTTTGGTACACATATCATGAGACCAAATCTGATGACAAGGAGTCCCACGACTGAAATATGAGGAGATCAACATATGTAATTAATAATGTTGAATTTTGGTGATGCTAATAACTAGTAATAACTATGGTGAATTGCTATAATTTCCAGGATATCTGGATGGTATAATGCCAACCCCGGATTTACAAACCATGGCTTATGAAAATTAGGGGGGGTACTCCCCAAATAGTCATTTCATCTGATATTTTAATGACATTCCACCAATTAAACAACCTCTTAGGGGTTTATTTATTAATCCAGGGTTGACATTACATTGCATCAGTTATGTTTCAATGATGCCTTTGACATGTGGATGGATGATTCAAACTGAAAGCAGCTGTCTGACCTCTGGGATCTCCAGGGTATTTCTCCACTCCATGCGCCTTGGGGCACAGCCCGCACCGGAACCGGAAGGCACCCAGTTGCATCATGGGCGAGTCTTGAAGGCATGGGACATCACAAAAAAACAACGAGGGATCAATAACCCAGCTGAATGATGGGAACGTACCAGTATCATGGTGCACTGGTGCACCTCTTTGCTGCAGGAAAAGATGCACATAACAAATACACGTGTAAACCATCCACCCGTGGATCATGGGAGTTCTCCATGAAACAATAATATCGCAAACGATCTCCACCACAAGGCCTCCCCAGTTGTAAACTGATATATAAAGTGGCTGCTAGTTGATATAACCCCGTCCAACTGCAGATATATCCTCTCCAAATCCTAGTTGCCTAGCTTACACACCAAACTTACTGGTACCTATCTGGGGTAGTCCCCTTCCCACGGTCACCGAGAGTGGCACCATTCCGACTCCCAAAGCCTGGTGTAGGCCTGGAAAGCAGGGGTTCTTGTGGTTTCTTGCGACAAGGACTTGGAGCAAATACATGTGGTTTCAATCCCTCTGAAAAATATTAGTCAGATTGGATCATCGTCCCAGCTATTGGGGAAAATAACAAGTGTTCTTTTTTTTTTTGCTCTGGGTGCCAAGCTGCCGCGCTGGGAGAGCAACCTCGGCTGCCTTTGCAACCGGAGCTCATCCCCGAAGCTTGTCCAACGCTTTCCCTGATCCATTGACTGGGGACCCTAGCTGTTGTCCAAGCACACCCTCGACAAAACGAAATTCGTTGTCACAAAATTGAAACCCAATAGCACCCCTAAAGCAACAAATCCATTGAGAAAAGGGTCGAACCGTGGCAGTGACAAACTCAACATTGCAATCCCTAAGGTACTGTTGAAGCATGAGTCTGAACCACTTGGCACGCAAGGAGAATTTGGTGTGGTTCCCCAGCCGCGCAACCTCGCCACGATGAATTTTCCATTGGCCATCTACCTTTGAGATGTCAATGGGTCCGCACCTACGCAGGAAGCTAACGAAGAGATGGATAAATGAGATCCAACGTAGGGACACGTTGGGATCACGGATGCTCGAAATCCATCGCTGTACATCGGATGCTAACTCTGCGCTGAACAGGCGAGTGAAACTAGGCCGACACAAGACAAGATCGTCAGGTGAAGTCCAACGGAGACAGGGCTGAACTCGGGCTGGACGCGGTGCACGCAGAACCAAGGGGTCGGATTCCCTTGACGGGGCAGCTCCAGGGGAGTTCTTCCATATCCTGCCAACGTTCACCATGTGACGACGAACCAAGGAAGCGGTGACTCTGTTGTCATGAAGAGATTGCGCATGCTGGTTCCACAGCTGCCAGATACCAGGTGGTCTGTTATGGTTAGCCCAACGAGCTGCGTTGTCAGCCGCCGAGTTGCCGTCGAGGAGCCAGTGTTCAAGGTCAGTTTCATATTGCTCCTTCTTTTCATGGGCTGGCACTTTGAGCAAAGCGATCTTGTGCGGTCCAATGTCCTGGGCCAAACTCACCATCTCTCGGACCAAGTCAGAGTGTTTGCAGTTGAAACTCACTGGGGCACAGTCCAGAACATGCTTTTGATACAAGGAAATCACGCTGCTGCTGTCGCTCCAGATTCGAACCCAAACTCCAAACTTAAGAGCAATCCGGAGGGCAACCACAACTGCCTGTAATTCCGCCCTGAAGGCCGATTGCACCACTCCAGCAAGCGGCTGAGCCACCAACGGTCGAAAACTGAGATGGGTGTAATCCAGCGTGAACGGCGCTGCATGGACAACCGCATAGGCCGCAACTCTGCAATCCGGATCGGTGGGGAACAGACAACTACCATCGGTGAACAAGTCAAGGATGGAACACGGAGGGGCAACTTCTGGTAACGGGGGTTCCCTGGGGAGACCATCCAAGTACTGCAACCATTGAACCGCAACGGGGGAACGCAAAGTCCAACCATGCACGGACAAAACCAAAGGAGCCTCATCCACCTGGGACATGAAACCTTCGGGCAGGGCAGCCCGGAGCTCGGCTGAGGCTGGGCAAGTCCACAGTCGATGCCAGCTGGAGTCAGCTTGGCCACAAAGTAAGCACTTGTCATCTCCCGTAGCTGACCATCGATAGGCATGAGCATTGGTGAAGCTAGCTCCATTGAGGAATTTCCGCAAGACTCCTTGATCAAACCCAGAAGCCGCAAGGTAGTCTTGTCGGGTATGCCGGACATCGACCTGGGCAAAGGCACCAAAGGAAGGACGGTGAGCAACCCTGGCGGCAACCACAGAAATCCAAACCCACTGGCAACGGACAAGGAACTCCCCAAAGCCACAAGTCAAAAACGGAAACGTCCCAATGGCATCCTGAACAATGGCATGGGGCCGGACTTGGAACCCAACCGGATGCAACCGTTGGCAAAGGATTTCAGACAGGGAATTGAACGTGGGATTGTCGGGACAAAGAGGACCATGGTCTAAATCCAGGGCGACCTTGGAGTGACAGCTCAAGCTCCTGGCATCCCGAACCGTTTCAAGCACCGCATAGACCTGAGGGTCAACAATCAGTCGTTCAAGGCAGCATTGCAAGTCAGGGCTGGAGCCAGGTTTTTGGAGATGCAGGGCGTTCATGAAAGCTGTCCTTAAACTTTCATAATGTTTCTTGCCAACCACAACGGCAGAGACCGCATGCATGGCTCTTGGCCAGGCGACCCGGATGGTCAGAGTGATCTTTTGTTGGATCGTGCAAGAGGCTCCTTTCAGCTTTGTCCAGAAGTCATCAAGGTTCCGGAACCGGTCAAGCGTGGTCCCATTGGCCAACTGGCAAGTGTAAACCACATGAGCTCCAAGGTCACGGGTGGAATGGAGAACCCGGAAACCTTGTTCTCTCAAAGCCTTGCGTCCATTGCTGTCAGTGGCCCAAGTGAAGCTCTTGCGAGCGTCCAGTCTGATCTGGAGCATGTGGGCGAACTGGTCGACTGCTTGGCAAGCTCGCTGCATGTGTTCAGGAGACTGCATGATGATGGCCCAGTTGTCGACGTAAGAAACCGGACGGTACATCAACCCCGCCGCCCGCACCCATTTGTGGAATAGGTCGGTGAGGACAACCATGGCAACGCAAGACATCGCACATCCCTCTGGGAATCCGTTGGTGGAGTGGATTCCTGGGGAATAGGACCCCTGAACAACAAAGTGCCGGCGAAAACCAGACAAAGCCCCAGCCCAAGCGGTAAAGTGTTCCAAACCACCAACCAGATATGGCAATAATTGATGGTAAAAAACATGAAAAACAACTTGTAAAACTACTGGGTTTCTTGGAGGTTAAGGTTGTCTTCAAAACCGATCGAGTGACCAACGATACCAAAGTCCGGAGGATTCCAGCAACATTGCGAACACCCTCAACAAGAGTTTAGATAAATGTGTGAACCCCCAAGCCAAATCATCGATACAAACAGAGACTAAGCACCACTCCGCACCACTTTCCTGATCATGTTTTTGCTCCCTGCAACACGTCCCTCCAAACCAACCTTCAGGAGCTCCTTGCAATGCGGCTTAGGACTACCTGAGGCGAGTCCAAGCAAAACGAAACATCGCTCCCACCCAAAGATGCGGGTCATATATATCAAGCTCCCCAGCCAAAAAAGGGTTGATAGGTGCTTCAACATGGATCAACCAAATTGGACACCTTGATTTTACCATCTATAGTATATATGCACTATATATATATATATATATATACATTACATATAATATATGCAAATATAGGTGAGGTTTCTGGTATAAAGGTTATTGGATGGTATATTCAACTAGATTGTTGGACCTAATCATGGGACACATGGGAAACCCAACCAATCAGCCACACAATTTTGGGTGAACTCGTAGGGAAATCAACCACTTTCCACCCCTCGTCTTGTTGCAACAACCTGAGGCAGCCACTGAGGAAACCGGCCAGATTCTTCCGATCCACCTGGCGAAGGCTATGGAGGCCTGACCTGGTAGGTTGAGGCAATTCTAAGCATTTGAACATCGGGGGGAATATCAAGGGGACAGCAGGCATGATGGGGAATCTTGAGCTTTTTCTTAAGCACAAAAAGCAAATCTCGGTGGGATATGAATGATATGAACCATGCAAAAGAACAAACACATTATACTTGATTCTTATTTCATGGTGCTGATCCTGCAGTATTCCAGATTGGCATGAATCATTGAATTCTCCTCTTCTCTTCCCACTGAATTTCTCTGTAAAAACTTTGTGATTTGATAAAGAATAACTGCTAAAATCATCAAAATCATCAACTGCTACCTACATGTTCCTCCCAACTCCCAACAGCCTGTCATTCCTCCAATTCGATCTCAAAACCAAGCAAATCCAACTAAATCCCTAAACAAAAGACATCTTCCCTCCCTGGATACCACCAATCTCCGCACCAGGGAGGCTTGGGAGGCGCGAAGGTAGATCCAGGCCTTGAATCGAAGGCATGTGAACAACACCATCCACTGAGTTTCCCCGGGGGTTGGACATAGTTTTTATATGTTTGAACCAGCAGTCCAGCCCATGGGGAAACCATAATGAAGTGAACAAACCAATCCAATGTGTGCCAAAGCATGAGGCTTTGATGGGTTTAAACCACCAAAGACTGGGTCAAAATGTTGATCCAACAATCCAAGAGTAATGGCATGGATGAACTAGCGCAATCCTGTCTCTAACCGCGTCATTGTCATCGTCATCATCGCTTTTTGTGGGAAAGAGCCACCAGTTCAACCACTCTAAAATGACATCAAACTCAAAACCCTCAAAAAATACTATCATCCAACTGGTGATCTTAAACTTTCGACCATCCTTTCAAAACTGACAAACACACACACACACGGAAAAAAAAACACACAAACTACGCCTCTAAACACATCCAAGTCTGTAAGGCGTAACATCAATTTATCATGCTTAGATCATCCTTAAAAGATAAAAACTACATCTCCATGCTGGGCTCATCCCAGCCCGCTCTTCCACGCTGAGCTCCAAATCGCCACAGGCTTCAGGCCTTGGAAAGGTGGACCTGAAAAAAAAAGGTGCCAAAATGGGGATGCAAAGCAGTATAAATCAGCATAACTTGTAGTAAAGAAATGGAAAACACTTGGGAAATCTGATGGAAATCATACTTTGCTGTAGTATTATCAGGAACCATGGGGCCTTGGGAAATGAAATTGCACGAACTTAACCGACTTAACCAATACAGTTAAGTTGGGCCATGTTCCCATACATGGATACAGACTGACACCCCGATTCTAAGATTCAAACATCGGGATGTAACGAAGCACAATTGGAAGTCGTTCACATGATTTCACCAAAAAACATGCAAAAGAACCATTTGGACATAAAGTCATACCCCTGACTGGGAGTTTTTTTTCTTGAGTGGACCACCGATCTCAACCGACTTGCTCTGGCATGCGGTATCTAACCTGTTGTGATGGTCCGGCGGGCAGCTATGGTTGAGGGCATTTACCCAACTCCGGTTGAAACCAGGAAATAGGGGAAACACGGAGAAACTACCTAAGACACACCAACTCACACTACCAAGCCCAGCCACGCAATGGTGGCTGTTGGAAGCTTCTCCACCTAAGCTGTCTATAGAGTGCTCAACCCAGTTTCCTGGGAGGGTTTCCATGAATCTCCATTGGTCAAAGAATGGTTGGGATATGTCCTGACGTGATGGGATTTATGGCAGCTGCCTCCCTATATGGCTTTCCTCTGGCTCCCTACTGCAAAAGGATACCAACTGCAAAGGTCAAAGCATGTCAAAGCTACATACACTTGGACGATTCAGTCAGTTCAATTCACCTCCGCATACAAAATGATCTCGCCATGCTATAACCAAACGTATTCGCATATGTTGTTGTTTTACTTCCATTAGCGGTGGCTTTACCCACTAGTCCTTTCCAACTGCTCAACCTGCCTCACAAATACCAACTATATCAACTACATGAAACGTCACATCATATCATATCATTATTTATAAAATTATATATATATGATAAATGATATATGTATGTATATGATTTTATTCATATGCCATAAGTAGTTCTCATTTTGTATATCAATTATAACTTCATTGAATTTCCATATCTCATCACCCATGGTCTTCTTTCAAACCTCCACGATCTAACCATCCTCTGCTCGCCGTTTTCACCGTCTCGCACTCATCTCCGGCGCCGCCAGCGGCGCCGCCAGCGGGCCGCGGCCATCGCAGTCGTGGCCGCAGTGGCTGCAACGGTGGGGCAGCAGCACCGGGATGTAAACCACCTGTCGTTTGGCCGAAACGACTCAATCATATTAGGGAAACCTCCAAAAAATGAGGAAACAACATGGATTTCAGGGATTTCGGTGATTGGTAGTTATAGATGTTATAGTATGACCAAACCAAGCTTTGAACCATATGACATATATCATATCTCGTGAATCTTAGAGAACACATGGCATGTTTCCGTAGTAGTTGGAATGTTCCCTTCCAGCCCACAACCCTTGCAACGGCACCTGTGGTGTCATCAAGGCTCCGGGTGGGCTCTCTGCGATGCTGGCCGGTAGGTTGTGCAGCGGCGGCAGCATGAAACCTGATGAGTTAAAAAAAACAGGCAAAGGAACCCACTGAAGTGGTGAACAAACTGGTCAGTCTTGAATGTTTCAAGGAGACCTCCTATCTTAGGTGCAGCACATTTTTTTTCTAATCATCATCTATCAATCTATCTGTCAGTGTTTCCTCTTGAAGCCCTCAATTGACACAGCTATGGACAAATCACCGCTTTTCAAAATGGTAAATCAACTACAATACCGGTCCATGGCTTCCGTATGCCAGTCGACCAAATGTTAACTCCAACACTTAGCAACCCCTTAACCATCATTCACAGATATTCACATCAGTATCATCTGTGGGAAAAACCCACCATTTCCAAATCATATGTTTTCCCAGCATTCCCAGCTATAAACCTCCGCTTCAGCCAAGATCATCCAAGGCACCGGTGGAGGGGCTCGGGTCGCACTCGGGGGTGCTGGGGAAGAGCCCTGGCGGCGTCTGCGTCATGCTGCGCCCACCGCCCGCGCTGTCGCTGGTGATCGACGACTCCAGGGACATCTGCCTGGCACCGGGGTGCCACCGGGGGCACCGAGTTGGCCCGAAAGCTGACCGTTTTATCAACCGTAAATTGTGATTGACCTATGAACAAATCTGGAAAATGGAAGCCAAATGAAACATATCTAATATTTGATATTCTCTGCTACTAATCTAATCTGCAAACGGAATGCGTCCATTTGAAATAATGGATAACTAATCAATTCACCAGGGTTTTGACCCGGTACAGCCCCTTTGCCATCACCAGAAACCACTACTTCCATCACACCAAAATCCACTTTTTAGTCATGATGAGACGATGCCCCTTGGGTAAGGTCGGCCAGTAAGACCGCCATCATTTGCACAGTTCCACTGGGAATTCACTAGCAAATGGATAGTTCGTCTCGGATAGTGATTGCTGGCCGTTAACTAACAAATTTAACCGGTGACCCCTAGAAACATCTAGAAATCTATACTTGGATTAGATTTGCTGAAGGTGCTCCAAAAAAATCAAACATATTCCACATGGATTCCACATTTCTGGTGGATTTCCCATTTTTTGCCAGCGCTTCCGAAGGGTTTTGCCCTAAATTTTCCCATTGGGAAAATCATGGAAAATCACAAAACCACCGACTAGTGACTAAACAATTCCAGGCTTGTTATTGAGGTGGTCATCCCCATAACTTGTTCACCATCCGCCACGTCCCACGTCCCACACCTGGCTAAACTAAAGTTGTAGTCGTGGCTGTTCACCCGGCGTCGCGGCAACCCACCGGGTGCCCCCAGAAGGTCGCGAGGAAAGAGGGGCGATGGAGGGCAACTCTGCTCCTTAGGCGATGATGTAACGAACCATGAAAATACCATGGAAGCCCTGTTGATAACTGAGGTATGAAGGTGGTGTGAGCCAAAGGGATCCGAGGAAAAACATGTTACAATGATATTATTGCTGGCTGATCCGGGGGGGCAGAAACCACTGCTGACTAGCCAGTTAGCCAATCTTATGGCCCATCCAAGCGGGTTGGACCACCGAATGGCATCGAAAAAGCTATGTTTCCTCCAGAATCCTCCCGATATCTCAGTACTTTACCATATATAGCAATAAACAATCTGTTCCATTATTTAATCCATACTAGTTGTGAGCCACTGATTTACTTTCCTAATTACTTATCTACTTACCTACTTACATCCTACTTACTAATTAACTTCTATACATATATGATATCATATATGTTGCTCTCCATCGATAATACCTTTCCTCTCCCCACATCCTCCAAGCTTCCAACCGACTGGGCGCCGACGGCGTCCGCTCCACACAGCCGGGCGCCCGGCGTGGCACGGCCCCCGGGGGCAGTGGCATCGGGGGCAGCGAGGGGGGCGAGGCGGGGGGGTAGGCGCTGTAAAACCTCAGGTGGTGAGCTGGGGAAGTTCTGTTGTGGATGTTTTGAATGACGTTTACATAGAATTTGGATTTCTGATATTTCTGAGAGGTGGTTGGAGATATGATATAGTGATATTATATAATTGGATATGTTTCGTAATGATGATTTGCAGGACATGAGATTGATGTTGATTTGTTTTCAACCATCCAAGTGCGAACTAAAGGCCCGTTAACATTGATCTACATGCCTGTTTGGCTTTGACTTGACCCGGAATTGCGGTTTAGATCTAACAATGTCTGGGGTCAATGTACAGAAATGATGCCTTTGACCCACAGGATGAGATAATTTGTTGAGATTGAGATCATAGGCTTGACTCATAAAATATTTATCAAATGCCTTAGCTGGGTATTCTTGCCCTTTGCATTCAGCAGCACGCACGACTACAGAAAGAAAGGGCTATAGCGGCTATGGGGCTTGTCTTCCAAACCCCAAAAGTGTACCTGAAATTGGTAACGTTCAATACAACGACTATGCCTATATGAAACATGCACAACTACAAGGTGGTGCCCCATGGTTATCCAACATTATTTCTATCTTAACTGAGGTTTGTGGTGATTATTGTGAGCTGGATGCAATTATAAACCAACTTAGCAAAGTCAATATTTACTATCAATAATGGTTTCTTCTTCTTTTTCCTCTTCTTCTTCTTCTTCTCTATTGCCTTTTCGAAGAGTTCAGCTGAAATAAATGCCTACCAGGGATTACTCATGAATAATTCACTTTTGTCAACCATTGTGGCGATTATAATTATAGGAGGCACCACTTTGTAGCTCCCCAGCAGATTTCGACCCAGGGCACGAGGACTCCTCTTGCCATGCACCATCCCAGACCTCCGGCGCTTGCGCGGCGTCGTCCATTTCGAGCTCTCCAATGGACACCTGCCGTGGGAGGTCCAAGGAGATTCCCGACCTTCCACCTGTTCCGAACCAAACCCGGAAGCGCCAAGTATGGAAGACCTACCAACAATTAGGAACATTTATTCACCCTTCAAATCATCCAAATGTTGATTAAATAAGTATATATATATACATACATATAATATGATATATTATATAAATAAAATACCATATTACATGGAGCAAATGGTGCATTTCAGATTCCACCAGCGCCGCCATGGCATCATGGCCCCCAACATCCCCCTGACCTCATCACAGAGACCTTCTTCCAAACCTTCCAGGTTCATCTCCCAGCGCCTCTCCTCTTCTAACTCCTGCGCAACTGAATTACCCTCTGGTAAACATACAAACAACTATGGAAAAACACATTTTTTAATGGGAAAATCAACGAACTAAATGGCCATGTTCAATAGCTATGTTAGTTTACCAGAGGGTACCTGAAGATGTGGAAAATTATCATAAATGATCCATGAAAATGTGGAAAACACATAGTTTCCCAGAACAAAAAAGACTACAGTATATATATATATATATTTATAAAGATTTGATGTTCCTCATGAAGTTGTTACCCTAACATAGCTGCGGAAAATCACAATTTTCATCAGCCATTTTCCATAGCTATATGTTAAATAAATAGATAGTAATGATGGAGGGTAGATCTCGCTGAAAAAAACAGCCATAGGAATCACGAGCGCATTGGCAAGAACGTTGGAAGTGGGTGGACACAGGACTGCCCGCAAGGACTCTGAGATCGTCATGGCTAATCCTTGTTAGATAATACTGTCAAATGTCAAAATGAAAATGTAACGCACCCAACCAGGTGTTGTCCATACGATATCGATTACATATTACATATATTATGTAGACAATGTAGATTTGTAATTATAGTACATGCAAATATATCACCATATCATACAATGATATTTGATACTCTCCGCCGGTTTCTACCCCCAGGTTACGATACCAAACAACCTCCAACCGCACGACTGAGTCCTCAAACAACCGCTGCGCTGTGCCGCTGGAGACGGTGCGCATCATGGAGTGTTCCTCCTCCGCCGTCTCGGAGTAGGACAAGGTCCTAGCTGCCGATGTTCGGTTCCACAGGTTCCAACGGTTCCAACGGTTCCAACATCTTGGGAGAGTTAAAAGCATGCAAAAACATGTTGTTCATGGGATTTAATATGAAATTATAGTGATTTAATGGGATTTTAAAGAATTCTATGGTGACTTAATGGGGTTTAATGATATTTAATGATATTTAATGATATTTAATGATATTTAATGATATTTAATGGGAATTGTGGGATACATATTTTTTAAATTTCAAAGGATTTTATGGTGATTTTATATTATATGGTATCTCAATGGAATAAATGGAGGTTTGATGATGGGATATCCCATCTGGAAAAATCAAGTCACCCAAAATAAGAAAGAACAAAAAAAACAAACTTAACTATATTTTACTAAAGACTAGGTTTCTTGGGGTGTGTCTATTAAAATAGAAGGGAGAACTTGCGGGTGAAGTGGTGAAACGACCCACTCCATCTTGGGGGCGCCATATTTATTCTATGCGAATATCCTCATGATTTGCTCTCAAGGGGCTCCAAAAAGTATAACTATAAAAATTATCTGCCCTAGAATCCCTAGAAATCCTACAGAATTCCCCATTTTCTAGTAGATTTCCCATTGGGAAAATGCCCCAACATCACCCTAAAGACACCAACACTCCATGGGTTCCTTCCACCCCCCACCTCTCTTCGCCCCCTGCCGAGCGTCGAGTGCCCGGACTTTGCCCGGCCTTCCGAAGGACCGGCGCGCTGGGTGCGCTGTGCGCAGCTGGTGTCGTTGGAGACGGACTCCTTTCCTTCGGCTTGCAGCTGATGGCACTGCGAGATACTTCAAGGCAATGCTCCCTAGATAAAAGTTTGTTTATCACTTCGATAACTAGGATGTATATGGATTTATGGCAACAACTATAGTAAATGGGGTTATAAATTGTAAAGCAGCTTATAACTACGGGGGGCCCACCTTGTAGTAACATCTAGCAAGAGGTTCACGGCCCTGGTTGTAACAACCCCCCTTCAAATGAAAACAAACCATCACCATCTAGTGTCCATCTTCTTGCGTGGAATGAAATGCATATTTAATCCCACTCAAAGCAAGCTGTAAGTCCATAAGTATTGTTCACCTTTTTTTGGTACTGTACTTTGGTTTATATACATGGTTCATACCCTGATAAAAAGCCCCATATATCAGAGATCAGTCACCTTCTTTGACGTTCTCCACACCCCAATCTCCCCAGCGTAGCGTCCCACGATCCGCATGCTGTTGAGGTGGCCGTCCGTCTCCAAGACGTCCCACGTCGTCTCCAGGCCGTCCTTGTAGCTCTTCACCTCGGGGGAAGCGACGGATTCGCCGGAGAAAATCAGCACCTGGTTACCCAACAAAAACCGCCATGGGGGATGTGGGGGATGGTTTTGGAAAGGTGAAGGCTATACCCGTCGAAAACCAGGGTTTTGGGTTGAACATGGATTAACACCGGGTTTTTTATTTGCCAAAAACGCCAGGGGTGGTGGCTTCTGCGAATTTTCACGATCCTTTTCTGGCATTGGACCCGAAAAAAAATCCTGCAGGTCATGAATGGCTGCAGGTCTTTCCTTCTGAAGCTGCTGATCTTCTTGCCTGTCATTCCTATACATCCAATCAATAACACTGCTGGGTGGCATGGTTATGATGAAGTTCTAAGGGATGTTGGTGATGTGACCTCATGAATTGGGGCCATCAGGCCATCAGCAACTTCTGTTTGCCGCACAGGTGGGGTTGCAAGCCGCAATCTCTCGAATGGAATCTAATAAGATTGTCCAAAAAACATACTGAAGATGGTGAGGCTTGGATTCCAAGTGATGTTCCATTGCATTCTATTATTCATTTGTTTCTGGGCATCCTAAGACTCACCATTGCTGGTGGGCAAAAGTGTGTGTCGTCAACCGCCATCGCCAAGATTCATCCACTGAGAACATTAAAAAAAACACCTTAAGCAACGCCAATGAGATGCCATGAAATGCCCCTAGCTCCCATGAAATCCAATGATGTAACATCGATATGACATCATCTGAACATCATATATATATATATAACATCCATTACCTTCTATGATTGAATCAGCCCCCATCACCATCACCATCACCATGGCCACTTCCAAGGTGCTGTCCATTTGCACCGATCGCGCACGGTCGCCTTCCGCCCCGTGGCGCTCAGCGCGTTCATCGGGGAGTCGTCTTTGACGTCTTGGAAGACGCTGAACGAATTACCTCCACCGCAGGAAAACCCCGGGTGGAAATTGCAGGGCAGGGTGGGGATATCTGGATGTGTTAGATATGTTAGATCTTGATGATTTAAAACTAAATAAGCCACATTTCAGAAGGTCATGTCTGAAACCCGGAAACTCCGACAAACAGATGTGGGAAGGTCCAAACACAGGTGCATAAAGTAGGTTTACCTCCTGGCAATATCAAGTCGGCTTATTTTCATCACCTTTCAACACCTATCCAAATCATTAAGTCAAGTTTAATTCAGTATGATCTACATTTCTCTTCGATCACCACCCTGAACAAAGTTCAGTTGTTCAGCCGGACTTTGACAACGTTAAATTAACCCCAACAATTACCCAAATGGATCCAAATGGTCTACCTAAATATACTTCACATGGAACATATGGGGCCCATATGGGGTTATCAATCCCGCTTAATGGGGAAACATATCTAGTTTGTGATTGCTACACACAATTTCGATTAATTATCCGTTTAAATGTTCATTTAATTATGCCTGTGGTATACCGTGGTATTGTGTCTTCAATTGTCAACAATATCCTAAGATATCAGATATAACATATCCTTGGATATATTTTCACGGTATTTCCCGAGATATATGCCAAGTATATATCTTTCCCTCCCATGGACTTGATATTGTTGCTATAATGTCAACCCTGGATTAATAAACCCCTAGGCTGCTTAATTGGGAGGGTACCATTTAAGTATCAGATCATGACTATTGGAGGAGTACCCCCCTAATTAATAAACCATGGTTTATTAATCCGGGGTTGACATTAATTATGATATTAATTATAGGTGAATCGTAGCCATGTCATAGCCACAAGGGAAACATGTTATTTTACCTCTCCATTCACCATGTTTTTCACACCCGAAAGTTGTTCGGGGTGTTTGGAGCAGGCCGTCCAAGCCGTCCAAGCCGCTCTGATCTCGGACTTTCAGCTCGCTGCTGCTGTCCGACTCTGCCTCCGCCTCTGGCGGGGGCGGCGTGGGCGGCTTTGCCTCACCGAGAAAGCAGTGGCAACCAGGAGCGGATTAGTGGATTCATTGGCTACCTATGGGGTAAATCGATTATCATGGATTATAATTAGGTTATATATATATGTATGGTGGCGTGGTTTATAACCCACTGACTAGAAGGTGATAGTTATTAGCTAAGTTGGTTTTAACACATCCAATAAATGTGAAAGAGTCAATTTTGGAGAATGATTGCATCTTTTTGATGTTTGTTGGTAGTTTGTGAAAAGGATTATTTACGATTTGCAACCATATACCCTCTGGTTATTTAACATAGCCATGGATGATTCTCCAATTAACACCTCCATTTATAAGGGATTTTCCATGGCTATGTTAAATAACCAGATGGCACAACAAACAACTGGCAGGTGGTTGAGGCACCACCCTCCTGAACATGAAAAAGTCGATGAACCACTGCATCTGAGCTGCTTTTGGTCCAGGCCGTCCCTTAGCTTTCCGCTTCGGGGCGGAGGAGCTGAGCTCCTCCTTGATCAACTCGTTAGCCTTGAAGGCGCAACTGGGATGGTGAATGCAACCCAACCTTCACCATGGATATCAAATGATCTTCCAATCAACTCATCAGAATTTCTGGTGGAACTATACATGTGACATCATTTGACTATATTATCTTGATCAATATGCATCTTTTATGGTGCCCTTGAACTATAAATTACATGTCAATAATCGATGTTGAATATGTTGAATATCTTCACTAATTATCATAAAATACATGGAACAAAAAAAACAGGAAAGAGTATGTAAAAAGCACTCAATCCTTTCCCCCCAGCCATCACCAGCCGCATGGCCCAAGGCACGTGGTGCTCCGCCATCGCCGCCATGGCCTTCTGCGCCGCCTCCGTGGGCGGCGCCGCCGGCGCCGGACTGCGCAGCGCGGCCTTGGCGGCGGCGGCCCAGCAAACGTCGCAGAAGTGCCGCGCCCGGGCCTGGCTGGCGGATTTCCAAAGGATGGGGGAAAAACCATGATTTTTTAAAACATGTTTTTTTTGGATGTGGGGGTGAAAAGTTGATATTTCATGATATTTCATGATATTTCCCAGGTATATATAAAATTATATAAATTATATAAGTTGATTTATTCCCGTTCCTCATGTTGAATCATTTACCCTCTGGTAAACTAACACAACTATGGAAAATCACCATGTTTAATGGGAAAACTCACTATAAATGGCCATTTTCAATAGCTATTTTGACATAACCAGAGGGTAAGTAACTGATGTGAACTGCCAGAGACTCAGACCCCCAGGGGCCCCAGGGGTTCCCTGTCCTCCTCCCAGGTCCCCTGGAGGATGGGCAGCAGCGCCATCTCCAAAGCGCTCTTCGTCAGCAGCTCCTGGCTGAGCACCGCCACGGTGATGCGCTCCAGGTGCTGTGAGACCTCACCTGGGCTGAAGGATGAAGGGCTGAAATGGACAGAAATGGTAACAGAACATGGCAAGTTGATAGTTGTTTGTTAACTGATATGGTTTGTCTTGTGTGTTTTTTTGGTAGGGGTTTGGGAACTACCTGTAAACTGATCTCCTATATTCCTATCTAATTTTAATGGGTTTGGGAACGGTTGGATGTTGTTAGAACATTCATTGAAGGGATGGATCATGAACAACAGAACTTGGCCAAATTGCGTGCTGTTCCAGACACTTACTAAGCCTCTTCCTATCTCCCTCAGATCCCACATGAACCCTTAAACCACGATGCTTTCCTTGATTCTTGGCAATTTTGGCATTCTCAGGGCCAATTGCCAATTGTTCAAACCCAGTCCTTTCTGATGGTTCTATCCCACCTCGCCTGAAAACCCATTTTCACCCAGTCGACAGTTGTGACATATCATCTTCTGGGTTCTAAACCGCATGTTGGGTCTTGCTTGGAGACCTCCTCAAAACAGAAAAACAGCAACCGCCATTCCTGGAACCAATATTAACCACTCATTGTTGTTGGTTTATACCCTATTAACCACTATTAACCACTATTAACCACTATTAACCGCTATTAACCACTATTAACCACTATTAACCACTATTAACCACTATTAACCACTATTAACCATCATTTAACCAGCTACACCAGCACCGCACCGCGGCACTCAGCAACTCCTCCGCTCCGTCGGAAGTCTTGGCATCCAACGCCAGCGCGGCGCGGTAGGCGGCCGTGGCCAGGGCCGATGGTAGGGGACCGCGGACGGACGTCATGGCGGGAGATGTTGGGAGGGATGACTTTTGAGGGATTTCCAGCCCCCAAAAATGCACAGTTTATCACGTAATGTTAGTAATTAGTACATGATAATATCTCTTGGTATATATGCATTGGGTATATGATTGATTATGACGCATACATTCATAAATGGCTGATTATGATTTTTGAATAAATTATATTCCAGCCCAAAAACTGACGAGATGTTATTGATAGCTATTCGTTGGGGGGAGGACTATTTGTAGTAGTTGTTGTTTATCCTGCCATTTACCGAGTCAATGTTTGTCATTCTTTTGGTGCTTCTTCTGGGAGGGCTCTCCCCCCAAACAAAATGATGAATGATGTGCTCACTTCAATTATTCAGGTCCCAAAATAGTCCAAATCAAACAGGGTTTGATCCCGCTGGGGAAACCATTCCTGCTGGTTTCCAGTTTGGAAACAGGATGTTTGTAAGATTGGTTCGGGCGTATGGGCATGACTCTTTCCTCATGGCTGCAGCTGCAAGTGGGCAAAGTGTGATAGGGCAATCTGTGATGCATCCCTTATGCAGGCTCTTGTAAACAGAAAGGTTCACAGAAAAACCTACTTAAGATGTTCGAACAGGGCGATGTTCCACTACCAGCTAGCATCACCATCCTGAAGTGATGGGCACCCCGATATCACTGCCATTACACGACCAAAAATTGCTGGTTGAAACACGGAAATGTTGCAGCACTAGGAAAAGTAGACTTCCAGGACATTCCAAGACCGAAAAAAACGTTTTCCAATCACAACATCTGCAGTCCCATGGCTTCATTTTTTTTGACCATATACCTATTGTCTTACCTAGCCTTTATTGGACATGTCCCAATGTTTTCACCCACAAGGGATGCCGGGACTTCAAGGATCATCCCAAAAAATCTTCCCACAACAAATTTGTGGCCAGTCATTTGTGGCTAGCCATATGGTAAGCAAATTTTGAGTGATTTTATCTTGTACCAATACATCCAGTTTCGTCATTCAAACCATCAATTAGTTCACTAGTTCACATCATTCATCAGTATAATTATCATGTCATCCGGTTCGTTAATCATAAATATCAAATGGTCAATCATGATATATCGTAATTATCATACTATATCACTATATCATACTAACATTATTTACTTTGATTGGTATGTTATAGCACTAAAATACTATGTCACTATATCATACTATCATAACAATACTAACATGGTATACTGTGAGTGTCTATTAAGTACCAATGAACATTCTATATAATGACTATATATCATAATATACTAACATTATATTCAAACAAGTGCCAGTCAAACTTCCACATCATGGCTATATATTACATAATTTCATGCTTTGCCATATGATACTATACTATGTCCCCTAACAATATCTGGTTGGTGGTTTCAAGTTTCAACCCTCTGAAAGATATTAATCAGTTTGGATTATTATTCCCAATATATGGAACATAAACACATGTTCCAAACCACCAACCAGATTACCAAGTTTCTAAGTGTGTGGCTGCAAAACCATCCAAGGTACTAGCATACTATGCCATATAATACTATACTATATCCCTTAACAATATGTTTACCTCTCCATCCGCTCCACTTGCCCCTTCCTCCCGCTTTGCGTCCCGGACGAAAATGCGCTGCCGCGTGCCCTGCAGGGAGCTGCGAGCCTTGACGTCCGCGCCGTCCACTTCCATGAGTTTCCCAGTGGACATGGACTTCAGATGGACCTTGGCCGAGGCTGCCAAGGTGAAACTTATGGCGATATAATATGGCTAGAATATGACTGAAAAATGTGGGTTAGTTGATGTTAGTTGCTGTTAGTTGTGGGTTGTTTTCCTGGCTGAATGCCTGATGATATTCAAATATAGTTCATGAAATTTGATGAGTAACTCGGGGATTTCAACCCCCATAAGATGAAATATGGGCCTCCAAAACAACTTCCAAGCATGGCCGAGGTGGCCCCCAAAAAACTCCAAGGTGCTTCACCGTGGATCATGTTGGGCTGCTCCAAACACCACGAACACAGGTGTGAAAAACATTGGTTAATGGAGAGGTAAAATAACATTGTTTCTTGTGGCTATGACATGGCTATGATTCACCTATGATATCATAATTAGCGTGCAGCAACCCCTTCTGTGCATATCTTTTGAACAATGTCAACACAGTGGGAAGTGACATCTAGAGATGTGCTCGTGCGGTGGTGGGAACATGACTTTGAAACTGGGTCGCCTATGGCCGGCAGTTGGTGTATACTTGATCGGTGACCCACAGGTCATCAATAAGTAAGCACATCTACAGTAAGTACATAAACCCATCAATTTGAAGGGCCAATAATTTTAATCCATGTGTACATGGTGAATTTCTGTAATTTGTTGAATTTGAAATGGGTTGATTCAACTACTACTTGGAGACTATGACACAGTTGTAATGGAAAAGTGTGTTTCGTAAGGGTGCAAGCTTGATATAGTTTCTCATCAGCGGAAATGAGGGTGGAAACCTCCTTGTTGCTAAATGTCATCATACCCGTGGCCAAACAGCATTCTACTTGGGTGCAGATCCCAAGTAGTAAGTTCATGATCACCCAAAAGCATTGCGACATATCACGGTTAGAAGTTATAAATGATGAAACGGGTTGCCCAGCTGTCTGAATTATCAACTTGGGGACTTATCTCGGTTTGTTGATGTTTGTTGTAGATGGAGTTCTACCAGGGTTCTGAACCACTTACGTTTCCAGGAACGCGTTTCCATGTACCGAAAGCACCACTGGGTCTCCGGTACGAACATGCCCGACAGCACTGCGCTTGCGGTGGGGCTTTGCACCTGGAACTTCGCTACAGGTAGGCAGGCTATCCATAACCCAAAATGTGGAAGTTGCCTTCACATGTCTACCCGTCATGTAGTAGTCATACAAAACACATTTGCATGATGTGCATTTTTGTTCAAGTCTATGACATGTATAATATATAATATTAATAGGTTCAAGAAGGATGTTCTTGAAAATCCATGAGCCCCCAAGGAAGACAATAGACAATCCATTTAATGTTTCGTTGCTGCAATTGCTGGCAGCTCAAACCCTCAGTCAGCTCGTTTTTATGGGCGCACCACAAAGCGCGTGGCCGGCTCTGCCATGCCATCTCCTGATGGCTGTGGCAATGATGAGTTCCTGAAGAGTCAACCTTATAACCGTGGCGCCACCATGACATGACACATATCCACTTCGTTTGGCCCTGGCTTTTCCAGTGACCTCCATGTGTTCAACATTGTTCAACTGTTCAACTGTTCATCTTCCATTGCCAGGTCAAATTGCCACAGTTTCCAAAGGGCACTTTTGTGAAACCATTGGCCATCATCTTAGGTACCCATCAAACAAATCAAACAAATCATTTCAGCTGGAAACTGATCAATTCCTCCACATGCTCCATATGTGTGGAAGAAAAGAGCTACCGACCTATCCAACACACCTTCCCTGCCGGTCCTTTGGCGATCAAACCAATATCTCCAGAGGGTGTGGCTGTTAACCTCAGGTCTTCAAAATATGGGAGGTCGAACACCTTAAATTCAGGTCTTGGTTGTTCATTACCGGAATGACATTAAGTTTCTATAAAGATGTGGTTATTAAAAAAAAATGGTTTCTTTTTTCTGAAATGTTGGGTGATGCTAGGATACTTCTCCATACATGTTAATCATCATCGATCTATGTCGATGTTGACAATAAACGCTGTTTTTGGAGGAGCACCCCACTTCGCAACTGGTTAAGTCAAGTCCCAATTCCGTGGGGTATCCCATTTGCAAATGGGGCATAGCGACAGTTACTAACCAGTTACTAAGTCATATAACCCGTTTCCAGATTTTTCTATATTGTTCCATATTTTTCCGTTACATCCCTATTGAACTGGTTGCTAAACGTCCCCATTGTTTTGGCACGGTCGCTGACAGCCAAGGCGCCACAAGGGTCGCTCGCCCGGCTCTGCCACTCTGAAGCTGGCACGACCTGCCAAGGCATCCCATCCGTGCAGGGACCCTGCAAGTTGTTGGGGGTTGAAAAAAAAATGAAGTTTAACATGTGGGTTGTAGATATCAATATTTCGGGATATTTCGGGGATGTAGGACTTCAAAAAATGACTCCTCCCAAGTTTTTATGATATATAGACATATCTACAAGATGCTGCTTGAATGAACACGATCTACTGCAAACCAACCGGCAATTCTGTTGATTTTGTGCTTCTAACACATTCTAACGTATCCTTAATGGAGTTGCTCGCGGTTGGAGGCGGTCATGTTGAGGCACGCCTACGACATGAACCCTTGAGCCCTTCATCCGTTTGGGCCTTTGTTTTTCGCATCGGTGGCAATTCGATGGACAAACCACTCCCATAGGTATAATAAATAGACTGCTATAAGTTCACTCTGCATAAAATCCGGCGAACATACACATATATATATATATATATATGTGTTGATTGCACTCTGTGGCCTGCTCACCGCGCCCTCTTTTTCTCTGGGGCACGCCTGAAATGAGTGTGAAGTGGCCTTGTCAAATCCAAGGCTAGCAAGCAATGCGAA
>Ga0126342_10000009_pt1 | contig 84121 bp, 69 predicted proteins | sample Cyp1metagenome_FD_92528 | JGI IMG/M metagenome (GOLD analysis project Ga0126342, IMG submission 92528) | Coral microbial communities from Lord Howe Island, Old Settlement Bay, Australia - Cyphastrea 1 metagenome | ecosystem: Host-associated > Invertebrates > Cnidaria > Coral ...
ACACTCCACACTGCAGACTGGTAACAGGGGAAATATGTACAAGACTGTTCAAACAAACTATTGCAGAAAAGTGTTGTGCGTGACTGCATATCCATGTGTTTTGACATCTGTACCATTAACATAGGTGTGAGCATTCGGGTTCGTGGGCTGCATCTTGTTTTAAAAAACTAAATCTTTGTTCCTAATTCGTTCTCTTGATTCAAGTCCTGCCAAGTCACAAGTCCCAATCACTTGGATCCCTGCATCACTTGAATGAATTCCCAAGTCCAATCTTCATCCTCTGGTAATTGAACATAGCTACGGACAATGACCCAGTTTAGTTTGATGATGTACTGTACTTATATAATACTTATTGTCATCATTATTATTGTATACTAATGCTATATAATGCTATTATTATCGTTATTACTATTTTGAGTGTTTGAAGAGCCATATTACCAACATCTATTATCACTAAAGAAGGTCCAATTCTCAAAAAACATCATTTTTTTCCAGGTTTTTTTCTTTTTTACCAACATCATTAGCAGGACTAAGCATGTTAAATTACCACCCCATTACCAACATCGGTAATTACTAAGCATGTTCAATTCCCTAAAAAAGTACAATTTGCCACAGTTATTGCCGAAGTCTATTAAACATCTTATATAAATGATCAAACAGTATAATTTTTCCAACATCTAATATTACTAAAGGAAGGTCAATTCACAAATTTTCCCAGTTTCCAAAGGTAATATTAGTGGTTTCTAATATTAGTAAAGATTTCCTAGTTTCTAATCTTGAAAATTACTAATATCATGATTTTTCCAGATTTTCCCAAGACTTTTTCAGTTTCCAAAGCTCCCTGGTAAGACGACAGTAGGACGACCCCCCCCGCAGGCGGGCCATGTGGAGGTGGTGAAGCTCTTGGTGGAGGGGCGACGTGGGGATGCTGGGACAAAGAAACTATAGGGATATATGTATATATATATATATATGTATGTATATAGGGATTTATGTATGTAATAGATTGATATATACCTTAGATATATCATGATATACCTATAGTTAATAACTATAGATAGCTATCATCTTGGATCTATTGCAACTTACTAGTGGGAGAATAAGTACTTTTCAAGAACCCTATAAAAGTACATAAGTACTTTTTCTTCTCAACTATTATTATAACTATAGTACGTAGGTAATCCTGGGACAATAATATCGGTCTCGGGACACACATTACCATTGTTACATAAGTATGTGGTTATAACTATATAGTAGCAATATATAGTAATATTGAACCATAATGGTAGATGATGGTAAATGATCACTACAGTTATTACTAAAAGGACACAAAAGTACATATGAGACATGGAATGTTACAAAAATATTTTATATGTAAAAGGGTGTTGTTTCCAACTATATAAGCTATTATGCCACACCGTAGAATATAAAGTAATGGTAGTAGTATGGGATATTATAGAAGTGCAGAACATAAATAGCTGTGTAAACCCTCCGTAAACTAACTATGGTTCTATACCCCATTCAAATTCCATGGGCCCATTACGTTTGATGATGTATATATCAGTACTGGAGGTAAACCTCCAACTATTACCCTCTGGTAAACATACAAAAAGCTATGGGAAGATCCCCCATTTTTCATCGAACTTTCTGAACTTTCTATGGCCATGGCTTCAATGTTGCAAACTCTGAAAGTTTGTTGACCAGGCCGGGTATGGGTACAGAAATGGGACATGGAATCGATGGAAATTATTGAGCAGGTTTTCGCCATTTGGGACGAAAATCCTGGCACCACTGGTAGATGCAACTCACCTCCATCCGTTGCCAGCTGGCCAATCCGGGAGAGACAAAATCAGCTGAGATAATGAGAACTAGATGGTGCATTTCCTAGCCTCAATCAAACATGGTTGGAAATTCTGCCAGAAGTTCGATGATTTTCCCAGCGACAAAAACCCCACACCGAGGATAAGGAGGCACGCTACAATGGTGCCACGGCTCTCTACGTGGCTTCCCTCAAGGGTTATGTGCCTTGGTGACAGATGGAATGGCCATCCAGTTGAACCAGGGTTCTCAACCAGAATTATCAGGAGTTGTAGTGGTAGCACCGCTTTGTTGCTTCACATATGATCTTGGAACGGGGGATCATGAACCTACAGGACTCGTATTTTTCAGCGGACGCCGCCACAGACCACCTCTACAGACCCTTTTCCCAAAAGGGATGGCAATCTGGTTAGTGGTTTGGAACCATGGAATTTTATGACGCCATATGTTGGGAATAATAATCCCAACTGACTTATATTTTTCAGAGGGGTTGACACTACCAACCAGCAATGGTTTTCTGGAGTCGCCAATTTTGGGTCTCATTCCGCATCCGTAGCTGGTGATTTGGGATAGACTAAGATATAAGGCCGCTAGCATCCAGAGATCAAGGGATCAAACGTAGAAGGTCCTTAAATTCTCAGCAGGTAAAATGGACAAGTGGAAAACCATGGAAAATTACTTCTAGACATACTTCTGCTAGACTTCTAGACATAGTAAATCCCCAAAATAGTACACCCAAGATTGCCAATTGCCAGCTTTCAGAAGTAACTTCCCCAAAATCCACCGGTTGGTCGTCGATCTCCAGGTGGCGATTGTGAATGTGCTTGTAGAGGGGGGTGTCCTGGCTGGATGGTGAATCTACCGCATAGGAAAGGATGCTGTCACGTTTTTCCAGATCACAGTTTCTGGCTGGATCACCAGGAAAGTTGTTTTGGCAAGTTGTTATGTTTTTTATTCCGTCATTCGTTGGCTTGTTTGACTTCCAGTGTTTGGACCACTTTCCGGATCTTTTTTGGTGCCGCGGTGCAGATCATGGTCTTAGGAGAGAAGTATCATCCCAATCATAAAATGGCTGTTTCAGGTTTTGGACATAGGATGAAATATGGTATAGTCATGTATAGTCTATATAGTAGTATGAAATATGGATAAATATGGTACAGTAGCAGTAGTAGTAGCAGCAGTAGCAGTAATACTTTGCACAGACATGTCCAAGTCGAGCTCTGGAGCCGATGTTTACTGAAGAATCCTTAGCTCGACTCGGGGGTTATCTTCCAGTGAACGTTGGATGTTTCACGTGGAATCATGGCGAGATGATGTTTCGCAAAAGGTGAGTTGGGTAAAGATCAGCAAAGCCATCATTTCCAATAGGAAACCCTGGTTCCAAAGCCATCTCTGGAGTCGTTCTATGTCATTTCTATGTCATGCTGTTGCAATTTTCGGGCCCGCAGCAGGATCTTGCTGAATCTCTACCTTTTTTTTTTGTCCAATTTGTGAGTTGGTTCACATCGTACTTAGGCAAATCTGGTTTTTAAGTCGGTTGATCAATATCATCATGTTAACATCTGAAGTGGTAGCGGTTACATTTCGTCAGTCTCCCCATTCTTCATTGGTTAGTCCTGTCGTCTTGCGAAATTGTTGTTAACCTCCCCATTGGTGAACCTCCCCACACTTTGCACAATTTGCTCAATCTGTAAAGATGCCCATGTTTGTCGCTGAACTTCTCCCTATTATCCTTAGCCAATGTAGCCTTATTGATTGGCAAACAATTGGCTGGACCCAAAGTCATCAAACGATTGACAAATTCTGCTGCCCTTTGGTATTAAAACATAGCTATATGGAAAATCACCATGTTTACTAGGTAAAACCGGACTAAATGTGCCAGTTTCCATGGCCATGTGCAAGTATACGTACCAGAGGGTATTCATCAGTAAGAATTAACTGGCACAGGGTAAATAGACCCTCCAATAAACTACTAACTAGTATTAACATGTATTAACTACTGTTATATAATCAATTGGAGGGCACGAAATAATTACCAGAGGGTATTACCAAAGGTCATCTGAGTACTAAATCCCACGGCAAAGTGTTGGAAGCCTTGGCAAAAATACAACTTCATTGACACATTCACGCAAAAAAATCCCTAGAATCTGATTAAATGAGCATTAAACCCATCAAACTTCCCATGCCATTGAAATCACCATGAATCACCATAGTTTCCAACGAAAAATCCGAAAAATCCCATGAAATCTCTTTCAAAATTCCCATTCATATCCCCATTTAGATGGTCTAATCCCATTAAATTTCCCGAGGTGCCGACCTCAATGGCGCCACCCCGGCGAACGAGACGCCATTGTTTGTGGCGTCCTTGCGGAACCAGGTGGAGACCGCTGGTGGGAAGAAACGGGCGGATTTTCATGGATTTTGAGTGAATTTTCTTGCCTTTTCAATGTGTTTTTTTATTTTGTGGATGTCAAGGGTTCGATTTCACGGGGGATCCAGGTTGGTCTAAGCACCAACCAAAACCAGGAGAATTCCCAAGGGGAGTTTCATTGGGCATGTAGATGTGGAAACTGTTCATTTTTTGGGACTTTACATGAATGAACTCCGACCAAACATGGGTTTTTCTAAGCAGCAAAGCCAGATTTGTCATGATTTTACCAGTTTCAGCCGGGGACATCATTTGAACATCAGTGCTATCACAAGTTTTGGAGGTTGAAACATCTAATTGCCCTCTGGTTATTCAACATAGCCATGGAAAATGGCCCATTTATAGATGATTTTCCCATTAAAAACCCTATTTATAAGGGATTTTCCATGGCTATGTTAAATAACCAGATGGTACTGATGACTGTATTTTCAGTTTTCACCGTAAGTAGATGGAAGACATGGGCACTCTAAGCCATTGTTTTCCCATGCTTTGAATGGAATTTCCTATGGCTTTCCCATGGGTTTTTAAACCGGACAATTCCCATGTTTTTTTCCGTTTTCCCATGTTTTCCCCATGGTTTTCAACTGAGACTTCCCCAAAAACCGCGCCGCGCCGAACTGCAGGACGAGGTCGTGAAGGTCTTGTTGAGAGGTAGCGCAGATGTGAACAAGGCGGGCTTCGGCGCGTCATGGAAAAATCGCCCTTTTGAATGGCCCTTTAAATGGGAAAATTATAGGTCATTTATGGGAATTTATGGAGATAGTAATGGGACTTTAAGAGGAACTATATGGAATTTAATGAGACATGGGAAATTCACGGGAATTTCATTCCGTAATCACCAGCATTTGACCCAGCCGCGGTGGCGGTTTGAGATTTCAGAGGGGTGGCCCAGCAACCAAACTTTTGTCCCAGAATTGCTGGTAACTTTGCAGGAGCCCATTGTGGATAGAGTGCTTAAGAACCAGGTGTTCCTTTTCCCTTATGAAATACCTTTGGCCACAGCAGCTATCCCCAAAATTATAGGAACATGTCATAACTTTCCCCTAATCCAATCCATGAATGATCCATGAATGATCCATGAACACGCTCATGAATACCCCTCAAAAAAGAGCCCTGACAAAGAAATCTCATTAACAACCATTACGAATCCTCTTCATCAATTAATCCATTTAGAAACCACGAAAAGAATCCCAAGTCATATAAGTCATCACCATAAGAAATCCACTATTTGAGCCCCCTTTGAATCCCCATTGAACATCATTAAACATCATTAAACACCATTAAACCACCATTTTCCTATGGTTTTATAGTAGAATTACCATTAAATCACCATGAAACCACCATTTTTGCCCGCCGGTGTCCCATCTGAAAAACCAAGGCCACCTCGGATGGTGCCACACCACTGCTGGTCGCGGCTCAAGAAGGCAGAGATTAGAGATGGGTATGTGCATAGAGATGATTTATGTGGGTATGTGCATATATATATATATCCATACCTCATATATGTATATCCACACCTCATATATGTATATCTTACTATATATATATATACACATATGTGTGTGTATGTATGTATGGATGTATGGATGTATGGATTCCTGGATGATGGTATCGTATATAAAGATCAATCAATGGATGTATTCCAACTAGAATGAGGGAGTACTAATGGGGGTTTCACCAACTATCATTTTTTGAATATGGGAACATAACCAGTCACTTATGAACCAGTCACGCATGGGATGATTGTTCACTTTTTTCTGCCCGTTTAATCTGGGTTGAGGATGGATGAAAAACAGCAACCTCACGTCACGACGTCATTGGAATGATGGGAATTGGATTCTGGGAATCATCCCCATAGCTGGTTTTATCCCAGGTTGGTGAACTATGATGATATATCCAGACATATTCTGTGGGATACTGTGTTGATATACCCAATTGATTATAGATTATCATAGCACGCCCAGAAAGAAGGAACTTATATATATATATACATACACATATACACCAGTGAAATCCACGTCCGCCTAAAACAAATGGTACTGTACATTTTTCATCTTTTCGCGAGATTACTAGCAGAATTTTGTGGATTTCTGTGGGTTTCCCTGTAAAACATCATGTAGAAAATTGTAGAAATAAGTGGGTTTTCCCGTAATTCCCAACAAAGACAAGTACCATCTGGTTATGACTAACATAGCCATCGAAAATCCCCATTTCTAATAGGTAAACCCAGGTAAACCATCTATAAATGGGCCATCTATACCATGGCCATGTTAGTCATAACCAGAGGGTACTAATAGAAATTCCTGGTTTTCCCTTTCTTCCCGATGAAAATGATCCATGCGTTCCAGAATCCAGGTCACATGAAGGCCGTAAAGCTTCTGCTTGAAGCGGGCGCTGATCACGTTTGGGAGCCAATTTGGGAAGGTAAACCCTTGGTGAAGGGCGTATAGCAACCCCCCAACAGGATAGATGTGATGTTACAAAAACCTTCGCAAAATAGTGATAGTTGGTGCTTTCTATCTGTTTTTTTTGGGGGTGGGATGGAGTTGAAGTGAAATTGATCCAACATATTTCGAGATCACCGGCAGCCCAGCGGAATGGGAATCAACCTTGGATATAGTGATCGAGGCCTGCGGATGCAGCTAGGAATGACGAGGACATTGGGGATTTCTCCGCAAAATTACAGGTTTGACCAATAACACTGGGGGTTATAGGAATATGTTGAGAAATTTGTACCCCCCCAAAAAAAGCAAAAGAAAACAAACAAACATCCCAAAAATAGCAATCCCCAAGACAGAGAGAGAGAGAGTATAGTTTGCATGTATAATCCTCAGTATATCCACATAATTTCCATGAATAATCTTATAAATCAACATCAATTCCCATTTAAATTCTCATTAACTCCCATGAAATCCTCATGAACCACCATTGAACTCCCATAAAATCCAATAACATCACCATGAATCACCAAACCATTCTAATTTTACCATGAAAATCTCATAATTCCCCTGGAATTTCTCCACACGCCCTGCCTCGCGCTGAGTGCCTGCGGATGAGCACCGGCGAGACCGCCCTGGCGTTGGCCAAGGATGAAGAGACCAAGGTGCGGGTTGGAACGACCTGATGGGAGGTGATATTTATGGCTAATTCATGGGAGTTTTATGGTGATTTTATGGTGATTTTATGGTGATTTTATGGTGATTTTGGAAGCTTTATTGCATCTTTCTGCGGATTTTTATGGGAATCCATGGCATCATTCCAGTGGCCAAACACTGATTTTTGCACATGGATCTGAGGGGAAGATTCCAGGCCAACATCGACAACTGATCAATCCGTCCACTAGTTGTACTGTTCTCATCGCCAAAAGATGAAACACGTAGAAACTTCACGACATCGTGGCACATCGTGACATAAATTTCGCCATCATCTCTCCATCGCGGGTGACGGGCTGGTAATTTTTCAGATAGCTATGGAAGATGACCCTTGTCTATAGGTAACTCATTGAACTACCCTCTGGTGAACATACAAAAAGCAATGGAAAATGGCTATAGAAATAGTGGATTTTCCCATTAAGAATGGTGATTTTCCAGTTCGCTATGTTAGTTCACCAGAGGGTATCTTAAATTACCAGATGGTTAAATCCTGTTCACATCCCAAATCCCATTGACATCTAATTTCCCATGAATGTCCCATGAATATGCCATCAATATTCCATTAAATCCCATTCACTTCCCATCAACATCCCCTTAAAATCTCATGAATATCCCAAAGATATCCCATTGAAATCCCTTTCGCATCCCCATTTTCCCAACATTTTCCCAACATTTTCCCAACATTTTCCCAACATTTTCCCAACATTTTCCCAACATTTTCCCAACATTCCCATATTCATATCCCACTGATCTTCCATTTTTGCCATGTCCAAAAAAAGGGGATCCTGGCCCCGTGGCCCTGGCGAAGCTTCGCCGAGGAGCTCTTTTGGACCACGCGCACACCGCTGCGGCCGGGCTTAAATCTGCGTGGCCCCAACGTGCCCAATGCGCCTTGGGTGAGTTTCTGAGTTTCGCTGATGTTTGCAACAATATTTGGTGACATTTTTCATGAGAAGATCCATGGAATATCTATGGGATAATGGGATATATATATATAATAATTATGAAGACATATATATATATATTTATATTTATATAATGATACACACACACATATATATATATATATACATATTATATATTATGCATTTCAATGGGACATTTTATGGGAACTTTATGGGATATGGGATGTCCATGGGATAAGAATCGAATGGGACATATTTATTTGGCTAATCAAAGATGGCCGGCCGCTGGATTCTTGTGGGAGGCTGATGCACGGCATCAATCGGGATGATTTTCACTGGCCACCCCCTTTTTGGATACCCTCTGAACATAGCCATGGAAAATGGCCCATTTATAGATGGTTTACCTATGGTTTACCTATTAAAAATGGTGATTTTCCATGGCTATGTTAGTCATAACCAGAGGGTAGAACGAGGTAAATGACTTGAACAACAAGGGAAAAGCGGTTAAAACCGCTTCTTTCAAGCAAAATTTGACGCTCAGGCAGCATCTTTTCATCTTGTTCGTTTATCCCAAGTTTTGGAGGGTTAGATCCATTCTGGGCTTGGCTCGACTTAGACTCGGTCACGGATAGACATGGATAAATTAATTCCAAGCCGCAAGTTGCCCGTTTTTTTTTTGATGGGACTCCGAAAGAGGTTGGGATCTCGTTTGCCACGGGAGATCCCAAAATATCCCTTGGTTTTCAGCCGGAATCCCAAGAAAGCCAGGCACTTCGTATGGGCCTGGCTGTATGACATCAAGGTTAGACCAAATATTTTCTCCGGATGGAAGTGGGGCCACAAGACATGTAACGTATCACCGGGAGTCATCACACATTCTTGAGGAGAAACTGTGGACATGTGAACCACTAAGGGAAAAAACATAGGAGATGATCAAGATGGTTTCCCAAGAGTTTCATTAAAAAACATCACAGTTCTCCCTATGTTTGTATCACTTAAAAGGTTTCTTTTACATCTCAGATTTTCACCCAAAACGGATGGTTTTTTCAACCAGGCAGGACGGATCTGATGGGTGTGAGACATGTTTTCCACTGGCCTTGGGCACTCAATTTGGAGAAACGAAACAACCGAAACAACCGAAACAACATCAAGATACATCTTTTGGGCACGGATTTGTATCATTTTTGGTGACAAAAAGTGGTGGCAAAAGGCCCATGCTTGGTTGGATTTATGGAGAGAGAGAGAGAGATATATGTATATATGTGTGTATTATTGATTCCAGGAGTACTTCAGAAGCGCATAACCTGCCGCAGCGAACCTTCGCTCCCACATGCAGCATGACAAAAAATATGTGTATTATATATGTATATATGTATATATATGTACCTATGGATAGATAATATACATATATATATATATATATGTGTGTATTATATATATATACACATGTGTTCCGGTTCTAGGACGTGTGGAGAAATTGGGTGCCCAAAATTCAGACACACCCAGCTTGCCTGGAAGCGGCGGGGCGATCAGATTCGGAAGCTTCCGGAGGGAGCGGAAAGGAAATCAGAGAATATCAGAGATATAGGATGGGGCCCCCAGTCGATAGCGTTCAGTTGAGATAGAAGTGGCTTAAGTATGGTTTATGGATGGTTTATGGATGGTTTATGGATGGTTTATGGATGGTTTATGGTAGATATATGGATGGTTTATGGTAGATATATGGATGGTTTATGGTAGATATAACTGATATAACTATAGTTAATGGGGTTTGTAAACCAACTTATAACTGGGGGGGCCTCATCCTGTATGTGAATGTGACATATAACAACCCCCCGACAAAGATAGAAGCGAGTAGAATCATGCGAAAGTAGTGGTAAGTTGCTTTTCTGTCTTTTTCTAGGGTGGTCATTGCATATGCCTACTGTTGTACAGTATACCTTGTGCAATGTTGTAGCCCCAGATCTGTGTTGATAGGATATCAATGGGATATGAATGGCAGGTGGCTTTCCACATTTCTTGTTTTCCATCCTTAAAATGGAATGATTGTCCCGATTGACTTTCACATTTCTAGGATATATGGAAACCAGCCACTGGGCTCACCCATGATCATTCTGCATTCTGAACCATGTTCGATGGAATTCTGAGTAAAATGAGCTTATTCCAGTGCGTTACTCCACCCTCAGCGCAGTGATTCTTTACAACGTCTTTACATAGTTCCACGCCCAATACCCCAGTTTTTTCAAAAATAGATCTACCCTCTGGTAAACTAACATAGCTATTGAAAATTGCCATAGAAGTAGTGGATTTACCCATTAATAGCATGGTGATTTTCCATAGTTATGTAAGCGTTTACCAGGGGGTATCAAATTTTTAGTTCGTCGCCTTGAAATGGACAGGCATTCAGAAGCCAACCAAGTCCCCAAACTAATCTGCCAAACATCTGACTGTTGAGTTCAGATGAACACCCACTGTTTGGAAACGGGTTGATTTTGGGCCATGCATAGATATTGAATGGGCCATCAAAAAACCATAGCGAGGTTGAAATCCCAGAGTACCGGAGGGCATTTATGTCCTATTTATGTCCTATTTATGTCCTATTTATGTTCTATTTATGTTCTATTTATGTCCATTTATGTTTACAAAAAGGAGATGATTGTGATAACCCCCATTTTGGCACCCCTTGGTGCCCTGTGATATTGGTCAATTCTGTCCCCAGAATTGGCATTTTCCTTTCCCATTGCCATGGCGGACAGCTTTCTGCAGTCTCACTCAAAGCAGCGCTGCCCGTGCGGATCGATTTCGTCGGTGAGGGAAGAAACAGGAACAAAGGGTCCACTGGAAAAGCGGTTTGGTGGGTAAGGATGATTTACATCATTTTTTAGATTTTAGATATGAATTGGAATAGACGTACAGTAACCCCCAAAAAAGATCGAACAGCCTCAATTTATCAGTAATTTCTATCTTGGGGGTTGCTATGATGCTGAAAAATCGTCCACTAATCTAATGGTTTTCAGCCACAGGCGGACAGCCGCCCTGATGGATAATGACTAGTGATGAATGATCAATAATTAAGCAATGAATCAGCATATAATCAGCATATAATCAGCATAGGTGTTCCTCAAATAACCATATTAATTTCATGATCAACTATAACTATTGGTGGAATAACCAATAGAGTGATCAACTCTAACTAGTCATATTTTGATAACCAATTGATCAATCTATCTGACCAGTCTAATCGAATTGAATCATTAAAAAATAAGTTATAAGTTATAACTATATAATCATTCTATATAACTATAATCATTCTATATAGTCTGTTCGAATTCTAATCGAATTTAATGATTCAAATGGATCAACATCCATAGTGGATTGAGCTTTTTTTCGACACCGGCCTCTCCACACGGCGGCTTCGGTGACGCGTGAAGATCTCATGTGCAGTGGTGGGTGAAGCCAGAGCTGAGGGTTTTCGTCATTTGGAAGGTTGCTAAACCGTAGGATTTCACCATCTATGGTGATTTTTCATGGTGATTTAATGGTGATTCTACTATAAAACCATAGGAAAATGGTGATTTAAGCACTATAAATGGTGATTTAATGGTGATTTAATGGTTTAACAATGGGTTAACAATGGTGAATAATGGGATGATATGGGAATTACCCCCTGATAATTTCGCAGTTTGCGAACTTGAAGCCATGACCCATTTCGTTCGTTGATTTACCGCACTGAAAAATGGCGATGTTCCAGTTCGCAAACTTTGTTGGTTTACCAGAGGGTAGATCAAACATCAGCCGAATCGCCATCAAAAAATTTGGTGGAAAAAAACCATGATTCACCATCAGAAATGGGTGAACATTGTGAACATCAAAAATGCTGGTGAAAACCAGCAAAAATGGTGGATGTTACCAATGATGGGAATGATGGGTTGAAGATCATTGGATTGGATTAATGGAAACTTCACCGGACACCTCCATCGTTTTTTGTTTTTTTTTGTCTGTGTGGGGGGGGGGCCGGGAAACACCATAGTTTCCCGCAGAATCTTAAATCATTTCTCATTGAAACTTTGAGAATCCATGGCAAGGATCTGCGTAAATTATAACGACCTCACTGTTCTCCCTCACTGGAATCATGGTTTATGTTAGGGAAATCATCCCCAAATGGCCTTAATTAATTCAGGTTAGTGAAATATTATATATAATTTACCCATATATATATATACATACATACATATACATATACATATATATATACATACATATATATATATATATATATTACATATATTTTTGTGACATATTTGGATGGACCACATGTTATAATAATTGATGGACACCGCTGGAGGAATTCCACCAGACGATTGGTGAGATCCCATCCCCGCAGCAAAGGGTCAACGTTGACACTTTGCGAACTGGAAAATCACCATTTTCACTGGGAAAATCACCAGTTTTAATGGGAACATCACGATCTTTAATGGGTAAATCAACTATTTCTATGGGCAATTTTCTATGTTTCAAACGGTTAGTCATTACCAGAGGCTATTTCTGTTAATCCACTCAATCCACTCTCCCCGAAATTTTTCGTACACCGAACGAAACTTCGGTTCAGTGCTGGTTCTATTTCTCTTTGGAAGTTTCTTCCAGTGGGAAGAGTGGCTTCACCCTCTAGTTTGTGCCTGTGGAGGGATCCCAGCAAAATAGTTCACCATCCCTAGCTGGAGCTCACTCAACGCAGAAATGGAGCGGCTCTGGGGGCTATAGGGTGTTTTTTGGCTGAAATCCATTAGCCACACAAAAGTTCGAAAAGCGACATGTCTACTTTTCCAAGAGGATCCTGCTATTCTATTTTTTTTTTGGGGTGGGTCCTCTTCTATGGCAAAAATCGCATCCGGAGGATGTTTAGAAAGCAACATCAAAAGCCGGGCGCTATCTATGGACGCTCCGCTTGGAGCCATCGATCCAGATTCTGCATAGGCATAGGTTTCATATGGTTCCATGTCTCAATGGATTGGTTTAAGGGAAAATTTACAGGAAAACCCCATATTTCATGGGAAAATCTATGGTTTCCTGTAGATTTTCCCTTAAACCAATCCATTGAATGTCTGTGGCTACTGCTTTTGGACAATGGTTGGGGGCTCTTTCTTCGTATTTCACAAGTTGGGGTACTGAAGAAGCGCGTCTTTTTTGTGGGGAATCAGTTGGCCATTTATTTGGACTGGCTTGGTGGCTTGGTGGCTTGATATTCCGGTCCCATTTGAAAAGCATGTCCCATCATTATCATGTTTGGCCATTAAGGGAAATACATACACACATGCACACATAAATATGTAACTATATGTATATATGATGTGTATTATACATATGTATATATATATATATGTATATGCATATATATATATATTACTATTGTTTATAGTGCGCATGCAATATATAAATCCATAGGTAAAAGGATCGCAAAGATCATCAAGTTCTCGCAGCTCAAACCAGGATCGATCCACTGCGCGATGGTGAGATCTTCATGGGCGACAAATGGCAACCGCAAGAGCCCAGAGGGTGCCTTGCTGGAGATGTTCCTGCTGGATTCAGTAGGAAGGGGCTGCTCCTTCTGGTGATTTATGGGGATTTTTTATAGGTTGTTGGGGGATTTCATGGAGGTTTTAGTGGGATAAACAATGGGTGAGGTGATTTAATGGAACATGAAAATGGTGATATATAATGGGAATAGAACCAACAATAGCGACATGTAAATGGATATCATCTATGACCAGGCTATTTTTGGCAAACTAACTATCAACAATGGTGGAGTCAACCAACAACAGTTGAGGTTTAACTATCAAACCATGTTTTTTTTTGGCGATTTAAGCAACTATCAAACTATAGTTAACATTAGTTAACTACCAATCCCCAACTATAGTTACCCTCTGGTAAATTAACATAGACCCTGGCAGATAGGGGTTGGAAGACTAGTTTCCATTACAAATTGGTGATTTTCAGGGTCTATGTTAATTTACCAGAGGGTATCTGCTATCCATTTCCAACGGGGATTGGGGATTCCACCGGACACAGCTCCGAAAAAAGCTGGCATCCAACATGGGATCCGCAACGGGAGATGTAACCCGAAATCAACGGAGAACTTGTCGACTTGTCGGCGGAGAAAACAGGGAATGGATGGGTATAAGTTGAAACTATCAATTGGATATCCCCCAAGATAGATAGCTGAGTTGGTTTATAAGTGGCTGAATTCTATGGTTTATGGTAGATATCACATGATATAACGAACTAGTTAATGGGGAGTACAATGGTTTATAAACCAACTTAGCTATCTTGGGGGGCCCCACATTGTAGGGATATGAGCTACAGCCGAAATTTCGGTGAATGGAGAGTAGTATTCGAGACATCGTTATTTTTTGGAAATTGAGCTGGGGCTTGGAAAACGATAATACACTTCAAAAATTGATGACTTGGAGCTCTATACCACATATTGACCGCGGCCCATAGAGTAATTAGATATTTTGATATTTTCACCGTGGGATTCGAAGGATTTGAACCAAGCAACGGAAGCAACGTTGGTTGGTTAAACCAACAAACCAACGTTGAGATTTAACGAACAAGAGTTGGGTGTCAGCTACTGCTGAAGATATAATCTCAGTAATCTCAATGGATAAAATTCATCTCATCCACCTAATATGATTAATATGGAACACCCAGAATAGTGGTAATTTGAACATGTTCAATCATTTTTTGAGGTTCCTGTATACAAAAATCCAGGGAATCCACGGGTTTCCGTTCCCCCCAAAAAAGCGATCTACCCAATGATCGGTGAAATATCTCTAGCCTGGTTGGCATCTAATGTACTGTCCCGATTGAATGTCGTCAGCATGTGGGTCTCCTATGTTTTCCCCTCTATTTTCCTGTTGAGCATAATTTATGATGTGGATTTTCCATGATTTTCCGATGATTTTCCCCCTACACTTGAAGATCGTGGAGGATTTCCATGCATTTCCCTCCCGGCCTCGGCTGACCCAGGGGTGAAGTGGACCAGAGTAAGGGAAACTTTGGATACCAATGGAGGCTGGGCCCACCGGGCCCACTGGGCCAATTGGCCTCACCAATGGGATGGGATCTCAGGAGAGAATGACTCATGGGATTTAATGATTTTAATGGAATATAGCATCATTCTAGGGACATAACAGGAGTATAATGGGGATTGTACTAGGAAGATGATAGGATAGAATGGGATTTACCCTCTGGTAATTTCACAATTTTCATAGTTTGCAAACTGGAAAATCACAATTTTTCATAGGTAGATTTCAAATCATTATTCTTATCATCTATTATATATGAGCTATTTTCAATAGCCATCGTAAATTACCAGAGACTTGCCCTGAGCTCCCAGTCATCTCAATCTTGACCAAGCCTTTGGTGTTGGGAGATCTCCAGGATCCAACAGATTGGAGGTACGTTAGTACCATATCTTTGGCCACATTTTGTGGGGATATTCCCTGAAATTTAGGCCTGAAAAATAGGCCAAAAATAGATGGTAGGTACCTCCAATTAATGGGTTCCTGAAATGGCCATGGACCCTTGGTGTTGTGACTAGCCATTCTTTTTTTCGATGGTAGGTTGAAGATTACTAGTGAGGAGATGGTTTGTCACACTAGGTTCCCACCCTTTCTACAGGCGTGAAAGAACATGGAACATAAAAATGTTGAGTTTGGAAGGAAATTCTTTTCATATTGGACGTGGCCAGTTGTGGGACGTTGTGGGTTCCAGGTGCAATTTCCGAGCTGTATTTGTTTTTTCCTATCAGTTTATTTGATGTTATTTGCTTAAACCATCCAATTTGCGGGTGAAAGCCGTCCATTTTTGGTTCAACAAGAGCTATCCATTGTTTGCTAAAATATGAAAATATCATGCATTTTTGACTTCAATCAGCCATTGTTTGTTCACATATCATTCATTTTTGAGTTCAATCAGCCATTGTTTGTTCACATATCATTCATTTCTGAGTTCAATCAGCCATTGTTTGTTCCCATATCATTCATTTTTGAGTGACATCAGCCATTTTTGGCTTATATAACCCACATATAAACCGTATAAACCATCCATTTTTAGGGTGCAAGCCGTTCATTTTCTGGCGACGCGGCGATAAAAACTGTTTCCAGGCCCCTCTCCTGCTTCGAGAGCGATGAGGATCAAGCCTTGGGGTGACTGCCGACGTTCGTCCACAGTCACAATGATGATGGTAGTGATTTATTAATGGATATTAATGGATATGGATATGGATATGGATGAGGATGAGGATGAGGAGGATGACGATGATGATGATGATGATCATCATCATCATCATCATCATCATTGTTGTTCATACTAGCAATAGACAGACATCTGTGGTTTTCTGAATGGGTCGGAAAAATTGACCCATACCCACTTGTTTCCACTTGGAGTTATTCCACATTAAGACTTGGAGTTATTTGGTGGCTTGTTCACCACCAAAACTTCGAATATGATTTATGTATGATGATGGGTTAGTTGTGAAATACTGGGTTCTCTATTTCAATATATTTCGCTATTATTCCCCATATGCGATACTCATAGTATCCCCAATGATTGTTTGTTACCCTGCATCAAATTCATACCTTGACCCTGAAAATAGCCAAAGTCTAAAATCGTCTTCCAAACCCTGACTCATGGCAGGGTCTATGTTGATTTGGGGGAGGGGTATATTGTGACAGCTGCAGAACCTCTGTTTCAGTCAACCTCAGAGGAAAGTTAACCTCATAATAATAAATTCACAACAAATTATAGCTATATCACTTATATGGATATGGGTCAATACCTATAGATACCATTTTTGATGGGATGAACATCCATTTCCCAGCTATTTTGGGGTTCACTAGGTACCAGGGTTTTGACCCATCCCCATATAACCTCAGTGCATAAAACCTCATTGAACCACAAAAAATCGCGACTCAACATGACAGGACCTGCAGCCCTGGGTGCAACGCCTGGGTCAAAGACACCAGCTGCAGCAGCTGGCGCTGCAGTTGGAGCTGCCGAGGCCAGGAGATGGCCCGTTTTTTCGTTTTTTCGTTTTTTTTTTTTTTGTGTGAAAAATGGTGGGTTTTTATAGAATTTTGATAGGGTTTTTATAGGGATTTTATAGGGTGTTATAGAGTGTTATAGGGTTTTTATAGGGATTTTACACATTTTTTAATAGGGGTTTATCAAGATGAAACCCTATAAAATCCATATTCTATGATATTTTATGGCGGTTTATGGGCTTTATGATGATGTTATATGGATTTGAATGGATCTTGATGTGATTTTAAGTGAATGTCATATGGATTTATGACGATTTACAGGGGATGAAATGGGGGATGGATGTGGGTTTATGTGGGGTTTGGCCAGCAAAGTTATGAATATGAATACGGCTATATATGGATTTACGTGAATTTATAATTGTTTTTTCAATCTTTTTTCGTGGGGCATTGATGGTGACTATGGTTATTAAATATCTGGGGGGGTTTGGAAACAAATCAAGTCTTTGGCTGAAGATTCGCGGTGACGGTCAGCGATTGTGATCCAGTTGAGTGACTTTTGGAAGATTTGTGCGATGGTTTTTCCAGTGTGTCTTTGGAAAAAATGATGGGGATTTAGGTTTATTAGGTGTGCACTAATATTTCTCCACTGCAGAACTCTGCGCATACTTTAGGTGTGAGACTTGTGGTTCATCCAGTTGGTGATTTTGCTGAAGATTTCAAGATGCGTCCCTTCATTGTTGGTTGATTTATGTAATGTGGTAAAGCCAGCAATTATATACCCTCTGGTAAACTAACATAGCTATGGAAAATCACTAAATCCACTATTTCGACTGGGCCATTTTCTATGTCGCAATCTGTGAATGTTTACTAGAGGGTCATGTGGAAAAGCCAGCAATTTTCCAGACTCCCAAGAAGCAAGCATTGGTCATTGGTCAAGCATACCCTTCATGTCGCCCAGTTAGTATTATGCCATAGTTATTCGGTAAACCCTTCATTGCATTCCATCAACGGGAATTTCATGATCCTAAAATGGAGGTACTGTACCATATAAGTGCATATTTTCTAGGGATATTCCCTTACATAGGCCTGAAAAATAGGCCAAACATATATGGTAGGTACCTCCAATTTAGTTTTCTGAAATGTCCGTTGAATTCCATTATCATATTTTTATATATATATATATATTTATATGATATACCATCAATTTACCCCAACAAAAATAATCCGGGACACATCGAGAAACCCAACTCACCAAGCTGAAATTTTCCTATCAGAAAAAAAGGAATTCATCAACCATCATCAACTTTCTCCTGCCATTCAATATGTATATACATAATTATAAACATATAATCCCATTTATCATCATATTTCTATCCATGTTTTTCCATGTTTTTCCATGTTTCTATCCATGTTTTTCCATGATCGCCACAAGAAGGCAGCCACAGAAATCAGGCCAAAGCCAGAGATCGGCTGGAAGGACGGCCCTTTGCAGGAACTCCAGCTGTTGGTCTGGGAGCTTAGAAGACGCCAGAGACGCAGCCCGTTTTTTTTGGGGGTTACCCTCTGGATTTTCCCATGAAAAATGGTGATTTTCCATTGAAACCTATAGTTTTTATGGGGATAAACCTATAGATATATAAACCTAGTGATATATCTATAGTTTTATGGGGATGATAAACCAATTTACCCTCTGGTAATGACTAACATAGCTATTGAAAATGGCCCAGTCGAAATAGTGGATTTTCCCATCAAAAGCATGGTGGATCTTTCCATAGTTTTTTTGTATGTTTACCAGGCCGGGTATCTAATGGTTATTTAAGTACTTCAATGGTTGATGTTTCTATATGTTCTGAAATGCCAAGATATTTCTCGTTTCTTTTTGGGGATGATCCATGGTTATCTAAAAGTAGGGGGGCAATGTCCATTTACAAGCGGGGTTATAAGCCACATACGATTTTGGGGAGTGAACCATAAAGTATCTTAGCTTCTAGGATATCTATTAATATTAATATACTATAATATAAAATTCATGAAAATGGGTTGATGTTTCTTAAATATCCTCCGGTAAACTAACAGTTTGCAACATAGAACATGGCCATAGAAATAGTTGATTTACCCATTAATAGCATGGTGATTTTCTATAGTTTTTTTGGTATGTTTACCAGACCGGGTACTTTAAGAAATTGAACTTCTGTCCTTGTGATTTCTTGAGTTTGTCGAGTCCCATAACAAGGCACTGGCTTTCGAGAGTGGCCTGCAGTGGCGGCAATGCGATCAGCCTGGGCCGAAGACTCCGAAGACCGGGAATTTTCTGGAAACTTTCCAGGATACCCTCTGGTAATGACTAACATAGCTATTGAAAATTGCCATAGAAATAGTGGATTTTCCCATTAAAAATGGTGATTTTCCATAGTTATGTTAAATTACCAGAGGGTAGTCCATGAAAGATACAGGTTGCTGGTTTCAGACATGAATTTTATTTTCCATTTCATAGATGTCATCCTTCCCATTGACGAACTCATATTTTTCAAGCTGGTTAAGTCACCACCGACCAGGATAATTATGATTTACCTATCTATAGTGAGATTTACCCATCAAAAATGATGTTCCATAGCTATGTTAGTTTACCAGAGGATCATTATGAAAGTGCCCCGGGCTCTGGGTGATTTCTTGAAAGAAAAAAACCAGCCCTCCCACTGAGCTCTCGAATTTCGCTCGAGGAATGGATGCACCTTGAAGGAATGGGCAGAGGCACAATCCATGCAGCCATCAACGGTGGGGTTCCCGGGTTCCCTATGCCCCTGAAACACTGCAACAATCAATCGAGCCTGGGTCAAGTGATCAATGATCTGGTAGCTTTTTCAACTCATTTAATGATAAGCGTGGATGAAATCAGCTTTTTGAATACTGCCATTCCATCAGTTGCCTTTGGATACCCTCCAGAAAACCCTTTCATAGCCGTGGAAATCCATATTTTTTTTTTCCTGGGAAACGATCTAAAAATTACTGGTAGGTGGATTTTCCATAGCTTTCTGTCTGTTTAGCTATGGAAAAGGGCTACTCTGCTGTCCAGTTTGAAGGTCACCAACCCATCTGCGGCGGTCTGGCCGCAGGAGAAGGAGATCCTGAAAAGCACCGTGAAGTACTTTCAGGCGGCGCATAAAAAAAGGTGGTGCCCCAGTTCGTTAGCTAAGTTGGTTTATAACTCCAATAACTATGGTTTATCGTACTTATAACTATACTTAATGGGGTTTGCAAACCAACTTACAACTGGGGGGCCCCACATTGTAGATATCTTCTGGCCCAGCAAGATGGATGAACTGCTTTTTTTTAAAGACAATTTTTGTTGAACTTCCATGGTTTTTTCATGACGTAGCTGTATCATCAATGGGAATTCCAGGATCCTAAAATGGAGGTACTGTACCATATCAGACCATATTTTGGGGGTATATCCCCTTACATAGCCCTTACATAGGCCTTATATATGGTAGGTACCTCCAATTTAGGTTCCTGAAATGGCCAGTGATATCAAGATATGTCATTTACTGGTCAAGTGGTGCACACATGCCATGGTCCAATGGAGGGTCGTGGCAAGACTTTTCGAGGCGGTCTTGGCTATGGGTCAAACTTGTATCAGCGGGGATCGCAGATGCATTGGCCACACTTTTGACCCCCTACCCACTTGGCTACATGAAATCTGGAGTCAAATGGTGGCATTTCCTTGGATTTCCTTAGATTTCCTACGTTTGAATAAGCACACTTGATCACTTGACATGTTTTTTTTTTTAAATATCTAGACATGCTTAAGGGGAAGGAGAATGGAGGATATGATGGACATATTGACATGCCAAAAAAGAGACATTTCTGACCACAGCGACAGACCGACAGGAAGAGCTGCCGATGGATTTCAAGGGCCCTGTCTGGAGCGGCAAAGCTGCACGGGTGCTGAGGCTGGGAATCGAGGGCCAGATGTCGCAAGGACCAGGACTTGAATGGTGATGACTGGGGGATGGTTTATTATTGTTCTACCCACATTACTTGTACTACTTGTACTGCTTGTACTACTTGTACTACTTGTACTACTTGTGTCTTGGAATTGTTTGGCCTTGGAAAGCCCCAGCAAAAACGGTAACTCAAAAAGAAGTGAGAGTTTGGTGATCACTATCTTCTGGGCTGTGATAACAAACATCCCAGACACAACATTTTTCTCGTGACTCCTGGTGACTTCAGAACAGGTCGACAGCCACGGACAGACCCACCCGAGGCGTCTATTCTTCCGAACAACTATGAACAACTCACACCGGAGCCTCCAAAACACGCACACATATATATATATATATACATATAGAGAGAGAGAGAGAGAGTTGAATAGATAAATAAATAATAAACTAATAAACAGATAAATAAATAAACAAATAAACAAATAGATAAATACATAAATAAACAAATATATATATATATATTATATCTCTCTCTGTGTTCTTGAAAACGGTTCATTTTTCATGTTCCACGTTGTCCGGTTCCACGTTGCGTCGTACAGGCTCTGCGCAGACGCGGTGCAGAAGAAGGGTTGGAACGACTGGGAGGAGCAGCGCGACCTGAAGAAGTTCACTTTGAAGGACGCAATCGCCGCGACGGTGTTTTTTTTGATTTGGGGAACAATGGGAGGCTGATGATATGCTGATCTACTGTGGATAACAGTGGGTAATAGCTATTTTAAGTATACCATACTATTAACAAAAAAAGTGGATGATATCATCATCACTATGTAAAAGTGGATAATATTCGCTTATAGTGGATGATAAGGTAATTTTTTAAAACTATAGTGATAATTATCAATCATTATCATTATAGATATAGTGATTGATATGATCATTATTAATGTAGGAAACCCCGGCTGCCATTTGCACCATCCCCCAGTCATCAGTGATGTTTTTTCATGATTGTTCCACCATCCCTACATGCTGGCAGCCAGGGTAAATCCCACATCAAATCTACTCTTAAGTTGGGATTTATAGAACATACCCTCTGGGAAATTAACATAGATCCTGAAAATGACCAATTTATAGTGGAAACTAGTCTTCCAACCCCTATCTGGCAGGGTCTATGTTAATTTACCAAAAGGTAATCTTCTATAAATCCCAACTAAAGTCTGAATATTAGCCTATAGATCTTATAGCTAGGATTTGTTATGTTTCTTCAAAAGTTCGCAAAAAATGCCAATTCTATAAATCCTCACTTTTTCCACGAACTTTTGTTCAGAAAAAAAACATCAGGAATGACACCCAGCTCCACCCAGGACTGGGAAGACTGGGACTTCAAAGGTGACGAGGTGAAACAGAAAGCCATGAAGGACGGCGTGGGACCTAAGGTCCCGCGCACCAGGTGAATCCTTTTTCCTTTTTTTTTTCTGGGAGAAATTGGGACATTTGGAGGATATTAATGGGAGTTAATGGGATATTGATGGGATATTTATGGGATTTTATGGGAATCTATGCTGATTCAATGGGGGATTTAATGGGGATATAGCCAGCACTGGCCAGAGGATGGGTCAAACATGTGGTTTTTACGGTAAACACGTATCTTTTTCAAACACGACTGCAGTAGTATTAATTAAGGTATGCCCGCTACTATCTAAGATTATCTTTTTCACATTCAGGATTGCGACCTCTCACACTTTCTCACATTTTCTTTGGAATCCAGGACCACTATATCATATCAGCTATGTTTTCGGGACCAAACAGCAGAGTAGCAGGGCTTTTGGCCCATAGGTTGCAGCAATATGCAGCAACCATGGCAACAAACAAAATCTCCATGTTCAACAAGTACGATAAGAGCATCATTTTTTGAGATGGCGCGCGTTCCATTTCCAGGCAAGAGTACATATAGTTTTGTTTTCAATTGTCTCAAGCTAGGGGGAGAGCCCAACGTGGCCAATTTAAAGACTAAAGAAGAAGGAGAAGACGACGACGACGACGACGACGAAGAAGAAGAAGAAGAAGAAGAAGAAGACACAGAAAAATGAAAAAGGAAGAAGATCTGATCAGGAGGACAGTAACAATGACGGCCAGCACGATGATAACAACAGGCTCCGCATGGCCTTCGCATCGCAAGGAGCGCGGTCTGCTGCTGCGGCAGTTCCTGCGTGCCATGGAGGTGTGCCCTGAGGTGCCGGCGGAAAAGGCCGCGGCGCGGCGTTGGAAGACCTGACGCGCGGTGGAAACAGCGACGCGACCTGGAAATTGCTGGAATCTGACTGGAAATATCTGGTAGAATTCCATAGAATTCCAGCTAAGGGCTGGAAACGAACTTTGAAGTGCTTAGTTTCAGATTTCGTCTTTTTCTGTCATGTTGAAACACTTTTGTTCGTGCTTGGAATCGGGCCCGAACAGTTGGAATGAGAATGAGGATAAGCTGCGACTAGGTGAGAAAAACTAGTTATTGTAGCTGTTTTTGCGAGACAAACAGCGTTGTGTTACCACAATTTGAATGGGCGAAAACCCCTCAATGGACTAAGAACTGGAGAAAAAACTTATTTCCCGGAGCCATATCTTGGAGTTCAGGTCCTTCAATTTCCAGTGAGCAAACTGGCTGGAATCTTCAATCGAAAAGTTTTATGGCCATGTACAGCTCTGGCTGCGATGTGCCGTGATTTTTTTCATGCCTGGCATCGGGAGATCAGGCAGTGATGATTTCTGCCACCCCCCCCCGCAGTTTTGGGCAGAAGATCAGTGGCATTTTTCAGGGCCTTCCAATGGGACCCCCTACAAACCATGCAGGGGAATGGGGATCCCATCCCTGAAAACTTGCGGAACGGAGCCTGGAAATAGACTTGTACAGTGTGCAGATGGTCTTTGAGCCTCCCAAAAGCCGCGCATCGGATGGGGATTTGGGCTGGGAGTCGCTGCTTGTTCTGCTTGTTCTGCTTGTTGTGCAACTTGATGGACCGTCCAAAGGTGGAACGGATGATAGCCGAACAGATCTCCAGACATCTCCAGAGAATTTCCAACACGAGAAATGCTGATCCCAGTACGTTCAGCAGCATTTTCTCCAGGGAATTGAGCCCACCAATCCCAAAGATTTAAAAATCACAAAACGCGCCCCCTGTGTTTGGATGTTAAATGACAATGATGTTGGAGTATGTTGGACACCCTTCGTTTCCGGAAGGGTTTTCCCTTGTTTTACCGGCCCTGTTGTTCACCTTGGCGTGAAAGCAGGTTGGGGCCTGATGAGAGGTGGATTGGGATCTGGTGAATCTGGATTCCAACCAGCAGCATACGAAGAAAACGGTAGACACCAGGGTCACCAGTGAGGTCGTGGATGCACCGGTGTAAACATCACGAAAAACACCTGGAATTATCTTGGAAGGCAAGTTTCCATCATTTTCCTGAAAGTATCTTTGAAGTTTCACGTAATGAATCGGGCATGAGAAGATCCAGGATCCCACCGACCGACTGGGATTCTCATGGCATGGCACCATTGGTGACTTCCACAAGAAAAGTGGCAGTGGACAATGTCATAATTTTCATAATTCTGGAAGAATTTTACATAATTTTCTGGCAGTGACAATTTTCATAATTCAATGTCATCAAAATTTCTAATCTGGAGGATTTTCACCCAGAACCACCGAACCACTAGTTACAGTACTACCTTACCGCGTTAACGGGTGCAGAGACCGGGGCTCACCAATCCAAACTTGACTTGCTGCGGTGTTTTGGCTGCAGTGTTCATGATTTCACCTCGGCACCAGCCATACCAGCCACGCCAGCCACGCAATCGCTGCAATCACCGCGCTTGCGCCAAAAAGCACATTTAAGTGACACCTAAACTGAAGGAAACCATTAATTACGGTGCGGTAGCAGCATCCATCGGCCCAAGATTCTGAAGAGCTTCCAAAACCCATCAAAAACCCATCAAAACCCATCAAAACCCACCAAAACCCATCAAAACATCTCAAAACCCAGCTCCAAAACCTGATTTTTCCCCCAGTTTTTTCCCCTTGACATCTCTCCACCAAGCCGCCCTTCCAAAGGGCCGAAGCGGCGACCGGGCCGACGCGCCGACGCCATGCCCGCGTGGCCGTCTCTGTGGCGCGTCGGAAGCGACCAGATCCTTGGAGAATTTGGAGGGTGAGGGACTACTACCCGGCCTGTTAAACCAACAGTTTGCGAACTGGAAAATGGCCCAGTCGAAATAGTTGATTTACCCAATAGCATGGTGATTTTCCATAGTCATGTTAGTTTACCAGAGGGTACCTACCATGTTAACCTAACTTTTTTATAGGTAAATATAAGGGTAAATATTAGGTAAATGGCTACTATCAATGGGCCATGGCTTCCAGAACAACTTGTTAAATTGCCAGAACCGGATGTGAACTTTAAGATATGATAAGATATGTCGACTCCTTGGAATTGTCAACTGCAAGTGGATGCAGGTGGCATAGTGGTGCTTTTATCCTATGAATTCTTTGAAGGGACAATCGGACAACCTGCAGGAGCCTCACAAATTGGAGGTAAGAACTGTAAGAACCATGGTTTCCGGTTTTGGTGTCCCTGAACCCACCCCAATGTGCCAATGATGCTGTGATCAAACACATAGAAGACCTGACCTAAATCCTCTGGCCTTCCGACTGAGGAAGCTGGGAAGCAAGGTGGATGGTGATGGGGCCAATGGGTGGGTGCTGCATTGAATGACAAATGCCAATTGACCCTTGGTTATAGTCATTGGTAATTTTAGTTTGGCCAAACCAATGCCGACAAAAGGCTTGTTGGTGTTGGACATTGCTGGCAGGAGGAATGCAGTTGGGGACGCTCCATTACGACTTAACTTACTTGAGCAGGTGCTAGACATTCATGGATATTGATGGATATGAATCTTGGATATTCATAATGGGTATTGATCATGTATAGCAACAGTGGTGGTTATCAATAATGACGGATTTATATTATAGTAATATTGTTTATGAACAAAGATCTTAACATTAGTTATGATTTCAATTATGATTAACATTAGTTATCAACAACACAAATTAGTTATCATAGCAAATAAGTTAACATTAGTTATCTTCAACTAGTTATCAACTAGTTAGGACTCCTTGAAATTTATCTGAACAGAACCTGATTTTTGCTGACCGCGCCAGACCGCGGAGTTGCTCAAGTTTGGGAGCAAAGAGTTCCTCGGGAGACCTGCACTGAAGAGGTTTCATAAAATGGGGGTACCCCTGCCTCTAAACTAACATAACTATGGAACATAACAATTTTTAATGGGAAAACTCACTATTTCTATGGCCATTTTCAATATCTATGTTAGTCATTAGCAGAGGGTATCTCTAAATCATCAATTTTTGATTGGGATGTTCCATAAACCCTCCAGCTAATGATAATCATAATGGTAAATGATAAGTAATGTTCAATTTTTGATTGGTAAATGTGCCATTTTTAAGGGATATTGAAAAACCACCCTTTACTGGCCATTGAGCCATTGATAGACCTCATGGTTGGGTGATGTTCAATTGGGACATATTGGGACGTTTAATGACCCATGTTGATTGGGATGTTCCATAAACCATCCAGCTATTGGGGCACCCCATTTCAGGGAACCTCCACATGAAGGAGAGGGAGATGTCGGAGATGTTGTTCTTTTCCAGTCTTGTGATCTTTGCATTGGGGTGTAATTCTCATGGGTGCGGGGATAAGAAAAGGGCCAAAAAGCCAGCAGCTGCAAAACGCGGCTGGCTTCAACCGGGTTCAACCAATCCTACCATAGAACTCCTATGACTCTGTGTTCCACAGCCACTTCGGAATGATCAGCAATGCGTATCTGATCTTCAAACAATCACAGCAGTGATTCAACCCCACTTACGAGACCATGTAAAAAGGACCTCCCAATTCGCCTTTCGTCTTGACGATGGTTTCCTGCACCCTCCGGTAATCAAACATGGTTTGCCGGAAATTTCCCCATTTAGTTCAATGATTTTCCCAGCAACTTCGGCCTAGCTCGGGGATTTCAATCGCTTCATTTGGATCATCACTGTGAAACCTTAGCAACCATCTATACGGCTACAGCGTGCTACAGCTCCATTACCCTCTGGCAAACATACAAAAAACTATGGAAAATCACCATGCTATTAAGGGGTAAATCAACTATTTATATGGCAATTTTCAATAGCTATGTTACTTTACCAGAGGGTAATTTTTGTCAGTTGAAAAAGCCTGCCTGAGACGATGATTGTAATGGAATCGACGTTTTTTTTTCCAGATGGGTGGCTTAACCACCAATCAGCTATTGATAGATTTTCAATGGCAAAATTGCATGAAGTTACTAAACATGTTACCATATTTCATTCCCAATTTACCCAAATATCAAAAGCTTGGTTCGCTTTATCACGGCGAACAAACCAGGTTATATCGCATTCATCTGGGTAAATTATAACGACCTCACTGTTCTCCCTCACTGGAATCATGGTTAATAAGGGAAATCATCCCCAAGATAGCCTTAATTCAGGTTAGTGAAATATGATTTCATTTACCCAGATTCAGAAGTCCCATGTCCTAAATCCAAGCGCCGCCATGCGCCATGCGCCGCCCAAGGTGTATCTCGGATGCCGACTCGAGCCCCTTGAGTCCGCAAGGTCAATTCCTGCGATCGTGCCTCGGCTGGGAATGCGGGAGAACTGGAAGTTGCTGGCGATTGGAGAACTGGAGAAGAATAAACCACTACAATTATTGATTTATGGATATTTTGGATCTGTGTTGTTTCTTAAAAAATGCATATTTATGTGGGTATGAAAGGTTTGGGGGTTAAACTAGCAAGACTGACATGGGAATTTAAACTGGAATTATCTGATTTTATTATGATTTATTGGAGGTTACTATCCAAGATGTTGGGGGGTAACTGTGAATTTTACGTGGGATATAGTTGATAGATGCTGATAGAACTATGGGTAAACCTTGGCAAGGGGAATATAGCATGATACTTTACAGGAGTGATTCTCGTGATAGTTTCAGTATCATATTTCCTAGCCATTTTTGAAGGAAACGATTATATCCCAGTAGAAATTTATGAGCCAGTCATGTATATATTGCGAACCAGAGGGGAAGTGACCCAAGAAAATTGGGCAGGTTCGAAGTAACACCAAGCAAGAACTTGGTCCGGTTCTTTCATATCGTGTTACCCTCTGGTAATTTAGAACATGGTCATGGACAGTAATTTATAGATTCGTATAGTGTTACCCATAGAACAACTATATGTTCATAGAACATGATAGTACTTTATGGAACATCTATGAATCAACTATGGTAATCATTATAGATTCATAGATTCAGAGAATTGGATGATGGGAAAATTTTAACCGGAAAGCCCTATATTTGATGGTAAAGACCATGGTTTCCGGTGTAGATTTTCCCAAACCAATCCAATGATAGATGATTTTCCCAGCTAGAAACTATAAACCTAGCCCCATTTTTTTCCCCAGCTAGAAACTAAAACTAAATCAACTGATCAATGATTTTCCCAGCTAAATCAACCTCCATTTACCCTCTGGTTATGACTAACATAGCCATGGAAGCCATGGCCTATTTATAGATGGTTTACCTATGGTTTACCTATTATAAATGGTGGATTTTTCCATGGCGAAAGGTTAGTCATAACCAGATGGTAGGTTTCTCAGCCACGGATCGACTTCCACCGGATCCTGTGAATTGAAATTTCTCGAGGAATTGACCAGTGAATCACCCATGGGTGGCCAAGAAAAATCTCCGTGTTTGCCCACCAATGTGCCCCATCAAAAAAACGTAACCCCCATATCATCTTAACAAAAAGAACACTATAAAACCTTGTTAGATAATCCATACTAGCGAAAAATTACCCGTAGAATTGATATAGTTGATATCATGAAAAATAATCCAAACTACCCCATTTTAGAATCGATATATTCGCTATGGAGGTTTCCAAACGGTCAGACCGGGGGTATTCCAAATCATCCGAGTCATGGGATCAATTTAGTTAAAGACTCCCAATATGCCTCTATATATATATATGTATAGCCTATATGTCTATCTATCTAATCTACTAATCTACTCATCTACTAATCTATCTATCAATCTATCAATCTATCAATCAATCTATCTATGTATGTCATATATCTACATATGAGTATATATATGCCTCCGTATAGATACAAAACCCACATCTTCACCGCTTGAACTTGTGACCCATCCACAACCCCTTAGCACCAGGAGCACCCGCTCGTTAAACCTGGATGAAGTGCTGCGCTCCGAGTTCCGGGCTGCCTATGTCGTGGAGGAGCTTTTTCCACGTCGTGAAAAGCGTAGCTGTTGTTACGATGGTCGTTAGTCATATCAACAAGCTATAGTCATGATAAACAATGTATATATATATACTACTGATGTTATACAGTAGTATCAGTAGTATCAACATTCTGTGAATCAATCACCTATAGTTCTAATAACAAAATATTTATAATACTGATAATGAATAATGAAAATGAATCACACTAGTTATATCAATCACAATTGTTGTGATATGTTATGATAATAGTCATGTGGTAAAGCCAACAATGATGAACCATCCCCAAGTCATCACATTTTTTTAATGGGTGGTATAGATAGACCATCCCCAAACGATAGGTTTATGTCATTGGGTGTGCCACCTATAGTAATAAGAACAACAATAGGAATAGTAATGATAATTGAAGCTGCGACTTGAAGCTTGTCATTAGTTATATCAATCACCTATAGTTGTAATAACAATATATTAACAATACTGATAAGAATAATTGTGTATTATTCATACTGATCCGTAACATAGCAACCACCTATGATACAATTATAGTGACCAATAATAACTAATAATAATCATCATGTGATCATAATTCAACAACCTATAGTAATAATATGAAATAGTCAACAGCAGTACTATAACCACTATATAGTCCTATTATTATTAACTATGACTATGATAATGCTAATGCTAATGATATGTATCTATATAAATAGTTAATGCTAATAATACAAATAACATATCATAATACAAATAACATATCATAATACAAATAACATAGTATACTAATTATTATTATATATGATAATGCTATGATTCATATAGTATATTATACTATACTATACCCATAATACTAGGACTGTGACAAAAAAATACGAATGATATCAGTAAATAAATAAATAAATAAATATATATATATATATATCATATTAACAATAATAATAGTACCCTCTGGTTATGACTAACATAGCCATGGCTCAGCCATGGCCATGGCCCAAAAAACGCCAGGAGGTGACACGACAGCCCAGCGGCCAGACAGAGATGTCGCAGATGGAGGTCTTCAGCTCCGAACCTCGTTGCTGGCGGTCACTTTTTGCCAGGAAAAGATGCCACACAATGTGGGCCCCCCCAGTTATAAGATGGTTTATAAACCCCATTAACTATAGTTATACGTACCATAAAGTATAGTTATTGGAGTTATAAACCAACTTAGCTATCTAGGGGGCCCCACTTTGCAAAAATCCATGACAACCCAGGAAAATCCATGATTTGCTGGGAGAAAATGCCATGTTTTTTTGGTGCCAAACGATTTTTTTTTGGTTTGGAAACATCTTTTTTTGTCCAGGAAACGATGTGGGCATCTATGTTTTTTATTGGGCGAAAAACCATAGTTTGTTTCGAGGAGGAAATGTGAAACGATGGATTAAAAAGGACCGGGGGATTTGTGATGGGATTTTTCTAGTGTGAATTTAAATTGAGTTAGTAACAACGGTTCTTTTTTATTTTTGAGACAGGTGAACTATGGTTGAAATTAATTCTGTGTATATTTACTTTTTTGATTGCATGTATTTGTTTGTTTAGCATTTTGTCCGATTTTGCGGTCTTGTACACGCAAGGGATATCGACTGCTGTACCTATTTGGGAAGGGCATGTGCATAAACATACATAAATACTAACTGTAAGATACTGTAAGTATATGAATCCCAAAGGCAGCAAGTAAATGCAAGACATATACATACACATCAGATAGGATCAGATAACATCTGGTTATTTAACATAGCCATGGAAGCCATGGCCCATAGAAATAGATGGTTTACCTATGGTTTACCGTTCTTAAAAATGGGTGGATCTTTCCATGGCCATGGCCCATGGCAGATGCTTTAAGATGCTTGGCCCTGAATCCGTCCCTTCTTACGTCCCAGGAAGGCCGTGAAGAATGCCACTGGGCCGATGTTTTGGGATGGCCGTTGTGCCTCTTGGAGGTTCTAAAACATCTACCCGGCCTGGTAAACATAGAAAAAGCTATTGAAAATGCCCATTTATAGTGGATTTACCCATTGAAAATGGTGATTTTCCATAATTATGTTAGTTTACCAGAGGGTAAAACCTTTGGGGTTTGGTTGAAACATCGGTTACTATCATCAAAAAAGTGATGTGGTCGTTGGCCCATTGACCGTCAATCATGTTTCGATGAGGGTTCGAAACCGAGGTTCGCACTTCGTCGACAGCCACAGTTTTATGTCCTTCTTTTTAGTCCTCACAGCCACTCGGCAGAGGGGAAAATTGCCTGGGAAAGCCATCCCACAGATGACCCCAAAACACTCCGCCGCGTCAGGTCTATGCACTGTTCGCACAGGACCGCTGTTGAAGCTGGCGGGTCAAAACCTACAAAATCCCAATCTGTTTGGGATGAACATCCCTAAATCCCAGCATATGGGGGTTGGAAAACCCAAGCGGCTAGCAGGGTCAAATGACCCGAGTTTTGCCGTCATTGCGAGGATTTGGACACCATTTATGGGACGCCGCAATCCAGATTCGTGATGAGTATCGTTGCTTGGTGGTGGAATGCTTGGTACATGTATTATGAATATAGTTGTCCAAATAGATGGGAAAAGTATATCCATGTATATATATATATATATATCAGTATATCCGTATATCCCTATTTATTTGATGGTGATTTGCAAAATTCCATCTATTTCAACATTACTATACTGGTTGGTGGTTTCAAACATGAATTTTATTTTCCATTTCATATATGGGATGTCATCCTTCCCATTGACGAACTCCCATTTTTCAAGATGGTTTTTGCACCACCAACCAGGATAAGATGATATAAGATGTTATTTCAGCTTAGTTTTTTCGGGATAAAAAATCCCAATTTATGGAGGTTATTGCCATCCCAATTATAATCAAATTTCAACATTACTATATCATTTTTGGGTGACGGCTTGATTGCAGTTGGAGCTTATGGCCCTTCAGATCCTTTATGGGGCTTATGGGCTGGTCATGATCCGCTGATCCGCATCATTTCGGCAGATTTTGTTAGGTGGTGGGAGGTTTCAACCATATTTTTCCACCTGATTGGAAATTGATGAGCCAATTGCTCCATTTTTTTTAAAAAAGCTATCTTCGACTGAGATGGGTTTTAAACGTTTGAAATCCATTGAAACCCACCACAGAAAGAAACACACAGCGACCCTCTCAGCACTCGCAGCATTCGTGGAACCCAGGTCAGCACGATCATCTTCGGTCTGTTCTTTATCGATCCTCGGTTGCTGGATGTCCCACAAGGAAAGTTGCGGGATGATCTTGCGGGGCTGTGCAGGATTGGAAAGTGGCAGAAGTGCAGGATCTTTCTCATCTGAGATGATTATCTGGTTGGTGGTTTGGAACATGAATTTATGACTTTCGAATTATTGGGAATAATCACTGACTTTCCTATTTTTCAGAGGGGTGGCGAAAAACCACCAACCAGTTATTGATTGTTTGACTTAGCGTGATTGGCTGCCAGCCATTCTCTTCCGCTCTGCGCCGTTTTTTCCTTGTCCGAGTTTTGGGCAATGGCGGCCACAGGATTGGCAAAAGAACCCATGCATTCATTGTAGCTGCAGCTTCAAATAATTGCTTTTGATATATATATATATACATAACTAGGTGGATCTATCTAGAAAAGACACACACAGAAGATCCATGGAAAATCCCAGCCGTTCTGGTGTTAGGCATCGCCTCAAATCATCGCCGGTTCTAAGGAGCTGGTGCTTCAATGTGCCACGGCAGTTGGGGAGTTATCACTGGACAGCTGAGGAAAACTAGATGTTAGGTTCATCAGTTCATGTTGATTCTTTGGATATAAAACCGTATGTATATAACATATGCAGCATATATATATATATAGTTGTATATACATACAACACACACATATATATATATGTATATATATATATACATATACACATAGTATACACACATGGTTGTACCTAGGTGTTTTTATGAGGATATCTAGATATACAGACGAAGCTCGTCTAGATGGAGCCACTTGTGGCATTCACAAAAATCTGCCAGCGGCGCCACCTGCGAGGTTTCTTCAAAGCTGGCTATTCTTTCAGAGCTTTTTTCTGGCTGGACATTGTGGCACTGTCGCTGAGCTGAAGCTGGAACTAGGCGAGCTGCAGTGTGCAGCAGTGTGAGGAGTGCACAGCAATCCTGGCTTCACATTTTAACAAGAGTGGATAAGCATCAATGGGGTCTCAGACTGAGCAACTTATGGGGATATAACACGTAATGGTTTCAATATAGACAAATAGCTAGAGAGAATGGGGATCATGTTGATTGGTTATCAAATGAGCAGTGATACTACCTGGTTATTGAGGATTATGAACTGAGCCACATGAATGGGAAACTGTTTTCAACCAACTAGTATAATGAGATGGGATTGGGGTATGTTCAATGTCTCATTAACCATCATTAACCATCATTAACCATCATTAACCATCATTAACCATCATTAGCCATCATTAACCATCATTAACCATCATTAACCATCATTAACCATATAATAACCATATAAGACCCATTCAATGCTGTGATTGATCCTTGAGAGACTTGCTAACTGGTGAAGATCCTGATGGCCTTGCCGCCTTGCCTTTTCCCCATCATGGCACCTTGATCAGAGAACCATCACATCCCAAAGCCATTTCACAATGTATGTAATATATACATTGCATAGTCACTCCCCCAGAAAAGAAAAGGTTCAATTCATCACTATTTGAGTGGGCGTTTTCTTCTTTTTAGTGTTTTCTGATGTTTTCTGTATATAGACACGCGCACACAAATCATATCACATATATAACACATACATATGCCGTAAGAAGCTGCATTCCCTCATTTCGTCACCGGAAAGCCACTGTATCCGTTGTTTTCCGGATGCAAGGTGGCTCCCCTAGTTGCAGTATAATATAAGTTGGTTTATCGATCCCAGGTAAGATCAGGTAAGTATACATAGAGATAAACCAACTATGGGGCACTCATATCAAGTTGAGTAAGTCGATAGATATGATCTCAGTTTTTATATCATCATATTATATATATATATATTATATTTATATATATATGTATATATCTATATCTATACATGTGCATCATGAATTCCCGTGACATTCCCATGACATTCATGGCCATCCCTTGGCTTCCCATGGCCGGTGGGGAACCATGGCCATCCCTTGGCGCGGCACAACCGAGGATTTCGCTGTTGCCAGAGACCTGGTTTGTTCAGCAGCTCTTCAACAGCGATACCTTGGTGGCGGGTCGCTCCACGCGCCTCATGAAGGTAAGGACGACCGGGATGGGGATGGGATGGGGATGGTGATATAGTTATATTATTAACTATAGTTATGAGTAATATTAATCATTAGTTATTAAATCACTATAGTGATATCACTATCATTAGTTATTAAATCACTATAGTAATATTAATCACTAGTTATTAATCATTAGTTATTAAATCACTATAGTGATATCACTATCATTAGTTATTAATCATTAGTTATTAAATCACTAACATATTAAATCACTATAGTGATAATTTATTATCATTAACGGGGATGGGGATGATGACGGATGGGATGGGAAGATCCCCACAAAATATGGCCTTAAACATATGGTACAGTAATGTACAGTACCTCCATGTATTGGATCCTGAAGATCTCCCATTGAAAAATGGATGGATGTAGAAATAGCTGGAAAAATGTGGAAAAATGGTGATGGGTTGACTTGATGTGATGTGTTTTTTTCCTCACAGGTTCCTGGACATTTTTCGGGGTTTGGTGGACCGGCATGGCTACCCTGTCCCACTTTGGAAGTCAGCTGGCTAGTAACAGGACTATTTCGGCTCCCTGAAACGTAGCTTTTAGCGACCCCGAGAATGTCCAAAATAGATAGAACCACTAGAGACCTGGAAATTCTACAACACCCTGGTTTGTTTTTTTATTATCCATTTGGTTCCCAATCCATCGACCATGGCATTTTTCAGTTGCTGGATTACTCAAATCAAGGTGCCAATGGCGGTTGCGCATCCCTCTTAGTCTTTTGGGTAGCCCCGTGCTTTGAAGATCATTTTCCTCTTGCTTCATGTCGCTTCCTTTTATCATTTCTTTATCATTTCCTTCGTCATTGGTTTCCGAGAAAACACTACGCCCCCCCAAAAAGCCCATCTTCAATGCTACCCTCTGGTAAACTAACGTAGCTATGGAAAATCACCATTATGAACGGGTAAATCACTATTTCTATGGCCATTTTCTATGTCGCAAACTGTTAGTCATTACCAGTGTAAAGGGTTTTGAGCCATCAAAACTATGGGGATATTCCCATCCCATAGGATCCATGTATGCTATATATATGGTAACATGGATTTCATCAATATACCCCCAATGTTAGCCATGGATCCTATGGGCATATTCCCATGATATTCCCATTGATATTGCCATGGAATGCTTGATCCCAACGAGGGTCATCCCAAACGGAACGGCTGCCTCGATATATAGGCGATCCGTTTGGTGGTGCGATCCTCCAAGGCCAGAAATCTGGGCACATTCTGATGTGGATGAGGATAAACCATTAGATATGATATTTAGATAGATAGATAGATAGATAGATAGATTAGACTAGACTAGACTAGACTAGATTAGACTAGATTAGATAGAGAGATAGATAGATAGATAGATAGATAGACTAGACTAGACTAGACTAGACTAGACTAGACTAGATGAGATAGATAGATAGATAGATAGATAGATTAGACTAGACTAGACTAGACTAGACTAGATTAGACTAGATTAGATAGATAGATAGATAGATAGATAGATAGATTAGACTAGACTAGACTAGACTAGGCTAGATTAGACTAGATTAGATAGAGAGATAGATAGATAGATAGATAGATAGATAGATGGATGGATATATATATATATATAAGTTCTTGGATATATTTTTGGATATATGAATATACATATTGTATATATATATATTCTCACTAGCAATATTGGATATATATATATATATTCAAAATCACAATATTGGATATATATATATATAAAATCATTGGATTAATTTTGGGTACCTTGTTTCAGAAACATCCAGTTGGGAAAATGATGCTAACAAGGTTGATTTGAATGCTATATCCGTTGTGAACGTGGCTCGGGCTAGGAAGGATGAAGGATGGACATCGGGTCAAGCCAGCTGAAACCATCCTGTTTGGGTTTCCATTTTCTGACGCTGGTAAAGAAACCACAATTTGGTCAAAACCCCTATGACGTAGCGACGTAGCACTGAAATCACATGTTAATGGATACCCTTTGGTAATTAAGATAGCTATGGAAAATCACATTTTTTAATAGGTAAATCCATCTGACTAAATGGGCCATGGCTTCCAGTTCGCAGATCCGACCTAACAAGTTACCGGGGGGTAAATCCTATTCACATTCCATGAACATCCTAATCGTCCCATAAATATCCCATTCATATCCCATGATCCAATTGATATCCCATGAATACCCCATAAATCTCCCATTTTTGGAGGGGTTTCACCTGTTTTTTTCCTCACCACAGATAGGGAGTTTCTCGACAGGCAACAAGGCTCAATCGTTTCACGCGAATGGCCGCTGGGCTGCTAGCTGTGGCTCAGTATGCTGACATCGATTCAAAAAAAACTCACAAACTATGGCTGGTTGGTGGTTTGGAACATGAATTTTATTTTTTTCCCATATATTGGGAATAATCATATATATATATATATTGGGAATATGGTAATTATTGGGAATAATATTGGGGATAATATTGGGAATGTCATCATCCCAACTGACGAAGTCCATCATTTTTCAGAGGGGTGGCGAAAAACCACCAACCAGATGGGGATTCCAATTTTTTTTTGCCCTCTGGACATGCCTGGGACATCCCGAACCCCCCAGCCGAGGTGAAAATGCTGGGAATATCGAACATTGCATGGTGGGAATATGCGAGCCATATTTGAAGCATAGGAACACTACAACCCATTGAGAAACGATAGGGAAAAAGACTTCCCCACTTTTTTTTAATCATCGGATCCTAAACCATTGTTCAACATCATAATGAAGCGCATGAACAATCCTTTTGTTCCATTTATAGACTGTTTCAATGTTGAAAGGACCTGGAACAGAACCATCAGCAGTATCGTTAAGAAGTTGGTTGTGAAATTGTCCCAATCACCATTTTCTAATGATATTTAATATATTAATATATATATATATATAATATAATAATATCTCATTACATTCTCCAGTTATATATTTATATATTGCATGGCTTTGTCCGAAAATTGGGTATCCAAGAGTCCCGTAGTTTATCATCATTTTCCCTGATTTTCCATCCTAAATAGCTATTTTTGGGGTATACCCCATTTCGAGACACACACACACATATATATATATATGATATGCAGGATGGTGCTCCCCAGTTATGTTTGTTGGTTTAAAAACCCCATGGACTAGTTCGTTGTATCTACCATAAACCAGAGAATTATCGCCATAGCCATGTATCTCAACTGAACGCTATCTGAAGGGGGCCCCAATAGACCCATATGGCATATGGCTTTGGTATAATCCTCTAAATTTTCCCTGGAATCACTACATTAATCACTATATTAATCACTATATTAATCACCATAAAAACCATCTACCCTCTGGTAAACTAACATAGCTATGGAAAATCACCATTTTTCAATGGAAAATCAACTATAAATTGCCATTTTCAATAGCTATGTTAAAATTACCAGAGGGTATCTTCACCATCTTGAGGGCCCCCATCCTGTATGATCCAATTATATGTATCTTCCCACCATGCCCAGGTCCGTGTCTCCGCCATGCTGCCGAAGATGTGCGCAGGTTGGCACCGGAAGTGCTCTGGCGAAGCGTTTGATGGCACTGATGGCTGAATTCGAGAATTATCCACCAAATAAAGATGGGCATATTTTTTGACAATCCTAGACTCTATCTACTTCAGGATTATTATTGATTATTGTTGTATTATGTTATATATACATATTCATGCATCATCATTTCATCATTTGTCCGATCAAACTGGCGAATCTTTCTGATTTGAGAATTGCTATACCAAAAACTTTTGCCCAGAGGATGGTGATATAAATAAATATATACATGTATAAATAAATAAATACATATATACATATGTATATTTACATATATATATATATACATACATACACACACATATATATATATATGTACATGCATGTATACACATACACACACATATATATATATATACATACATACTAAGGTGTGGTGACTGCACTTAGGACTGGGATCTCTCCATCTCTAACTCCTGCAGCTTTTCATGGAAACAAGTCATCCCGTAGCTGGCGAGCTCGCTGGGGATCATCCCCATAGCCGTATGATGACAGCTATAGGATCAATGGGAATTTCAGGATCCCAAATTGGAGGTACCCTCTGGTGAACTAACATAGCAATGGAAAATGGCTATTTATAGTGGATTTTCCCATTAAGAATGGTGATTTTCCATTGCTATGTTAATTCACCAGAGGGTACCTACCATATATAAGGCCTATTTTTTAGGGCAATGTAAGGGAATATCCCCAGAATTCATATGGCCAAACATATGGTACGTTCACGTACCTCCATCAATTGGATCCTGAAATTCCCATTGATAGGATACCCTCTGGTTATTTAACATAGCCATGGTATAGATGGCCCATAGAAATAGATAGTTTACCTATTAAAAATGGTGATTGTCCATGGCTATGTTAAATAACCAGAGGGTAGTGAATTAGTATAGTTCAGCCAGCTAATATTGCTGTTCTTGTTGTCATTACTATTGTTATGGTCACAATGATTGATACAGGATATATATTTTTTATTCCCATCGTTGTGGCTATTGATCGTTTTCCTTTCTATCATGATGGCTACTCTTACTTTACCTTCATTTTTAAAACTGACAGTGGTTACTAACTAATCTAGTTATATAATGACCATTGTAGTTAATAAATACTAAGTGTATAGAAATTTTCTATAAATAATGCCATCATTTTTCTATAATACCATCTAGAAAATCTATAAAACCACAATTCTATCTATAATAATATCATAGATTTCTATAATTTGTTGTGGTAGTTTGTGGTTGTAGCATTCTGGCGCCGACTTCCCTGAAGCCGAGGCCTGAAGAGAACAGCAAAGACGTCGCCTGACATCTTGGGGGATGCTGGTAGACTAGTGGTTGAAATGATGTGAGTCAAACATAGTTACCCTCTGGTAAACTAACATAGCTATTGAAAATGGCCATTCATAGTGAGTTTTCCATCAAACATGGTGATTTTCCATAGTTATGTTTGTTTACCAGAGGGTAAACCACCAATGGAAGAGTTGCCAGTGATGCATCCAATCAAAATCCATCAATTTCACTCAAATTCACCCAGCTTTTGCACCTCTGGTACGAGAAGATAAGGGAAGATCACCTTTCAAGCTGGAATTTTCAAGTTTCTTTTGGGGTCGTTTCCGGCCATGGTGATGGCCCATGGGCCATGGCATGCCACCGCGGATCTATGTCTGAGGTGGATAATCTGGTGGAGAGAAAACTGCATCGGATCTATGTCTACTTAGCTTCCTGGTCGGCAAATGGCGAAAATGGCGACAAGAATTGCAGAATCATGGGAACATCATGGGGGTAACTGGGGTAACTATGCAAAATTCATGGGGAAGTCATTTTTTTACATCATGGGAGATGTGTGACGAATGGTAAATTTTTGGAGAGGTTTTCAGAGGTCACTGGGCTGAGTTGAGCTAACCGGGCAAGTCTGAGTATGACCCCCAAATGGCAAGTCTAAGTGATGGCTATTTTCTGCTATTTTCCTAGTTGATGCTAGTTGAGAATGCGGGCAACAACAACATATACTGCTTGGTGGTTTGGAACATGAATTTTATTTTTCCATATGTTACGAATGTCATCATCCCAACTGACGAACTCATATTTTTCAGAGGGGTAGGTATACCACCAACCACCAGTATAACAAAATTCTTCAGCAAAACCTGTCAGGTCAATAAATTCCATGATTCCAGCCATAGATGTCCTTTTCCCGTTGGTTGGTTGATTAATAGAGGGGTTTGTTTACCTCTTTAACAACAGGTAAATGATGATAGATGGTATACCAAACCGGCCCCTCTATTGATTCTTCAGCTGGTTTCACCATGCCGACTTGAGGAAAGAGAAAACGATGGCTTAGTTACTGGAGATATGGCTGATGCCATCATCCGACGCATCACCAAAAGAAGAAAACATAGGCGCCGCCGGAAACGTTCTGCCAGAAGGGGTGTGATGGTTACCCTTTGGTAAACATACACAAAGCTATTGAAAATGGCCATAGAAATAGTGAGTTTTCCCATGAAAATGGTGATTTTCCATAGTTTTTTGTATGTTTACCAGAGGGTAGATTGCCAGAAAGTGCCGTTGGAATGGGAATGGCTTTGCCACTTCAAGAGCATTGAGAAAAATTCCGCATGGTATGTGATGTCTTTGAAATTGTACCAGCAGATGGGGCAAAATCAGTGCCAGAATGTGGTAGTTTTTTTTTGAAATAGCTTTTGATGTGTCCATCTGGCAGTCCATCTGGCACTGAAAATCATCAAAGTCGTCCTGCAACTGCAGTGCCACGGTCTATTGCTATGGCCACAGTCATGGGGGTACCCCAAATCATTCAGTCGTCATGGATGACCCTGAAATAGTATTGAAACCCATGGTGACTTGGGGATCACCCAATTTAAGAACTTCCCATATGTGTAAAACCAATATGTATATAAAAACCATTGACTTATAAAGCGCCTGAGAATTGATATGACAACTGCATCTTCATCTATGAAGGTGAAGAATCAATCTGCATGATACCATTTTTTTTAAAAAATCGAAGGGGTCGATTGGGATAGAATTGGGTAGACCCATCTCACTGGATTTTTTTGATCCACATATATACGGTATTGGAAGTTTCATTGGATCCAGATGGTTCAAACACTATTTTTTATGGGGTTCATCCTCCCAATTTGGATCCTAATTTTGCTGATATGATATACATCCCAGTACATGAAATATTCCCATTATATCCCTATGATTAGTCATAACAGTAAAAATCATATTTTACAATATGCAATGAGATATAAATATGATGTATGATTATGATATGATGATTCTCTATAATGATAACAATGAGGTATAACCCCTTCCCCCTAATACTAAACGTCCAACTTAAAAAATCACATGGGCCAACTTGAAATGTCACAAAATCGGGTATGGACCCCAGTCTTTTAATATTTGGGGGACGGTTAGTAATAGGTCGAAAGGATGAATACCTTTCATTTCAAAAAATGATGAGAAAACACGTTCATTTCCCAGACCCCCAAACCACCAACCCAAACCACCACATAAGCACACTTTGTTGATAGGGATTGATAGGGGGAAAGAATCAATAGGGATCTAGATCCTACCCTAGGGTAAACTAAGATAGATGTGGAAAACCCATGGGGAACCCCCAGGATAGGTTGCCATTGGGTAAGTAGGTTTACTTATGGTTTAATCTGCCATTGCAGTAAATGCCCATTTACACATGTTGATTAATGCCTATTATATCGCAAGTATATCCCCATGTAGATGGGTCTTTAATGGGGTTAACCTGATGTTGATATGTTAATGACCATAATAAGAATCCCATAAATAACTGGTTGAAAACGGGGATTACTACAAAAAACAACATATGTAATCCCCATATATTTCTAAAGTAATAAACCCAATAAACCCATACAGGATGGTGCCCCCCAGTTATGTTTGTTGGTTTAAAAACCCCATGGACTAGTTCGTTATATCTACCATAAACCATAGAATTCAGCCACGGCCATATCTCACAACTGAACGCTATCTGAAGGTGGCCCCAATAAACCCATATGGCATATGGCTTTAGTATAATCCTCTAAATTTTCCTTGGAATCACTACATTAATCACTACATTAATCACTATATTAATCACTATATTAATCACCATATTAATCACTATATTAATCACCATGAAAACCATCTATATTCGCCACGAATCACCATTAATCAACATTAATCACCATATTAATCACCATTAATCACCATAAAATCCCCAGAAAAGCTCAGACCCCCCTTGAAAACTCCAGGCGGAGCATCACTCGGCTCCTGACCAAGAAGTTCGGTGCCGGCCCTTCGATGACGCGACAGAACTCCGACGTCTCGGAGGTCGTGGCCGGCGGATGGCGGTGGGTCGTTGCGCCATGGGAAAATGGGGAGAAAACGTGGGAGGATTGGGAGAAAACCGTAGCCTCTGGTAAACTAACATAACTATTGAAAATGGCCATAGAAATAGTGAGTTTTCCCATGAAAAATGGTTATTTTCCATAGTTTTTCGTATGTTTACCAGAGGGTAGCCTAAAATGGAGCACTGGGAAATGGAGAAATGAACATGGAGGACCCGAAGAAAAATACATGAAATGCTTAAAGGTGAGACCCAGCGTTCAGTTCCCAACCTTTGATGGTTGATCTTGAGTTTTTTGTGGTTGGCTCCCTTTGCACAAAAACACCAAAAAGATCCAAAAAGCCTGATGTAGTAACTAATGGTTTGCAACCCATTTATCCAAGCGAGAATATTCCAGTAGTATCCACTAGTACTGCTTGGGTCATCATTAGTGGAACCCATTACATTATATCTGGGTAAATTATAACGACCTCACTGCGACCTCACTGGAATCATGGTTAATAAGGGAAATGATCCCCAAATGGCCTTAATTCAGGTTAGTGAAATATTCTAATTTACCCAGATTATATGATCATGTATGATCCAACTGGGCATATTCGATTCAACTAAGTGGAAGATTCTTTGCTTCTTGTCCACCATCTGGGATGCGTTCCATGCGTTCCATGCGTTCCACGTCGCAGCTGTAGCCAGGCGGATATTTCCCCGCAGACGACGGCGAAAACCTTCGGGTCGCGACCACGCAGCAGAAGTGTTGTGGTGAGGCACGCATTTTGTGGCATGAAATGAGGCGCTGAAGACCCAAATGGCGAGAAAATTGGATACCCTCTGGTAATTTAACATAGCTATTGAAAATGAGCATTTATAGTGGATTGTCCCATTGAAAATGGTGATTTTCCATAGCTATGTTAGTTTACCAGAGGGTAACATACTTTTGAAATCTTTTGAAACACATTAGGTTTCCATTTCCCCCTGGTTTAAATTCTGTGAGTTGATTCCACTGGATATGTTGCGAAATGATGTTTAGATATACTGTATATAATTTGGTGAATTCAGGCTGTGTTAGAGGCATCTAACAGCATACCACTCTGGTTTAGTACTGGATGATAATATGATGATATTAGGGGTGCCATATTAGAGGTGTATTAAACATGAGTAGGGGGCTGTCGTTAAAGACAAGTCCGACACCCTCCGGGAATCAAAAGTGGCTGGAAAATCCCCTCCGGTAAATGGAGGTAATGAACTTTATTCAGTACTAATTTCTCTGGTCATCACACATGGCAATGGAGAATCTCTTAATAAATGGAGGTTTAGCTATTTAATTTATAGCTGAGAAAGTCATCGAACTATGTGGGAATTTCCAGCCAAAGCCATGGAGCTGAGAGAATCACATCAAGATCCGTGGAAAAGCCTGTTAAGATCCATGGGCAATTCCATGATCCATATTAAAAATCATGATTTTATGCCACTAAGATCCATCTAAGATCCATCTAAGATCCATCTAGTTTTCCTGAAAAATTGGATCCATATTAGATACCCTCTGGTTATGACTAACAGTTTGCCATGGAAAGATCCACCATTTTTAATAGGTAAACCATCTATAAATAGGCCATCTATACCATGGCTATGTCAGTTATAACCAGAGGGTACATTTTCTGCATGGAGCAGTTCCAGTCCCCTTTTTTGATTACTTTTCGAGGAGCACCTACAGTGACGGTGCCGACGGCGAGGGCACTGCCAGTATGGCCATGGGCAGACGCTTGAGGACTGATCAGCGTCAATGGCCCATATGGGGGGGTTTCCATAAATGGATGTACCCCCCATAGCTGGATGGTTTATATGGAAAAACCATCCATCAATGGATGATTTGGGGGTACCCCCATTTCAGGAAACCTCCATATGTCTCCATATCCTTTGATGATGTTTACCAGTTTACCAGCCATAAAAGCGGTGATGACTTGGGGCTGGTTTATGGGGTTTACCAGGGTTTACAAATGTTTACCACATTTTCGGGAGTTTCAGGACCCAAAAATGAAGGTACTGCACCTTCTTTGAGACCATATTTTGGGATGATGTTCCTTTAGATTGACGTGTCATAGGCCTGAAAAATGTGGTAGGTACCTTCAATTTAGATACCTGAAATGGCCAAATATGTGATCGTATTATGCATTCCCAATATTGTGAAAATCCCCCATTCTTATGCGTGTCTAGTTCTACAGGGAGCCCATCGGAACCCAACATTTTTAGATATTTTTTTGAGTTTATATAATATTTCTCTCCAATTGTTAAATACCACGCTAAAGGCCTTGGCCTAGGAGTGAATCTAAACATGACTGGAATCCCTTGTTGGGGCGTGTAATATCAGGGGGAAGTGATTTTTGTTTACTATTTTCTATCATTGCTAGTATTGCCAATCATAAGTTCTACTGCTATTATTGTCGGCATTGCCATCCATAGTTGAGCTACTGTAATCCACAGTCATTAATCAAATCATGTGATGAATACATTGTTGATTTCTGTGTGTTATTCTGAATCGCTGTGCCACTTCGTGATTATGGGATATTATGATAATGGGCATTATTTGATCAGGTCAGACTATAACATACATAACTGGTTGGTGGTTTCAAACATTTTTTAATCTTCCATATATTGGGAACTATCATTAACTATCATCATTAACTATTTTCCCATATTTTGGGAATGTCATCATCCCAACTGACGAACTCATATTTTTCAGAGGGGTGGCGAGAAACCACCAACCAGATGATCTCTTTGGTCTGTACGGAGGGTTTGACCGTTTGACGCTGGTAGAGAGGCTGTCACCTTCACTGGCCGAAATTTGTGGTTTAGCATCATCACATGAGATGTGGCAAGTAATTACCCGGCCTGGTAAACGTTTACAAAAAACTATGGAAAATCACCATGTTATAGCTGGGTAGTTATCAACTATTTCGATTAGGGCCATGGCTTCAATGTCGCAAACTGTGTGCACGTTTACCGGGCCGGGCATCTCGTACACCCAATGGTAAACGGATGTAAATTTGGAGATGATTTCAATCCCAGCCCTGATAATCTTGGTGAGGGTCTATGGAGTCTATGGCATTGGGTTTACCACATCATTTATACATTTGTTCCCACCCAATTTTTTGGAATGTCCCCAAAAATTGGTTCACGGAGAAATCTGCAGGACATCCCAAAAATCATGGTTTCCTTCCTGGTTTCCTGGGACACCCCATCGATTTTTCCAGGTTCCTGCCATCGTTTTTTGGATCGACAGGAGGATGCAGACCAACTACACCACGCACACGACGCACACGGATCAAAGCAACGTGAGTCAGACAGCCCCTTGACGCAACGCGAGGTGTGCGTGACGTGTGCGTGACCAAAAATCCCCAAAGGAGACGATGAATATGGAGAAGTGTCATTTTTAGTATGGAAGGATTGTATCTATAGTGGAACATTAATATGGAATATCCTGATATGGAAAACCATATGGAACATAATATGGAACATAATATGGAACATAATATTGATAGTGGAACATTAATTAATATGAATATCCTGATATGGAATATCCTGTTCCACAATATGGAACTACCCGATATGGGTGATTTTTAGTATGAAGGCATGCATTCTTCTAAAGTTGGGATTTGATGATTTTGACTCCCTAAATATGTTCATATCAGAGAACCATCACTATGAAAAGCTGAGAATGTGGATTTTCCACTTGCAGGCTGGTTCTGGTTTGTAGGGAAAATTCTTCCAGAACTTCTGCCGTTGCTCAACCGAGTGTTGATTCACGGAAAACCAGAGGTTTTACCCTCTGGTAAACTAGTTCGCTGCGCGAACTGGAAAATCACCACTTCAGAGGTAAATCAACTATTTCGACTGGGCCATTTTCAATAACAGTGTTAGTCATTACCAGGGGATAAACCATCACAAACCATCAGATTTCAGGGGTTTTAGGATCAACCCAAGGGACCCAAGGGCTGTCCCGACGAACTTCGATAACAAATCACCATCCACGATTAGATGTTCCTGAAAAAACCTCCCATTTATCACCAGTCATGGTGAAGTTTCCATAGGAAAAAAACCATTGATTGGGATATTTCCATATACACTCCGGTTGGTTATTTAGCATAGCTATGGACAATGGCCCATAGAAATAATTTCCCGAAGTGTTAACCCTCTGTCTCAGTCCCATGAAATGATATATTCCCATGATTGTTACATCATGAAATATCAATTTTTACAGGCACACACACACACGTGTATATATATATATATATTCAATATATCAAAAATCCCATACTATCTATTATAGATTAGATGATGGATAGTATGAGAGATATCTATCTATATATCTATATCTATATATATAGTACTATTAAATACAATAGCTAGGGACATTACATATCATATTTCTATGTTTTCCCTGCAGATTCCCTGGATGCTGAGGAGAGCTGTATGCGTGGCACAAGGAGTCCAAGTCGAAGTAAAGGTGGAGGGGTCACCATCAGGAGCCGCACGTCATGGCAGCTTTCAGGGATCTGATTGGAACGAGATTTGGTGAATGTGGGTAAAACAATGTACTCGTATTTCACATGTCATGTGGAATCAACCATGGCCGAGATTTGTGAAAAAAATATATCCCATGTTTTGCAGAATAATGTCATGGGATATATATTTCACATGTGGACTTGCCTGGATATACTGAGTCTTGGCCTGTTTCCATCATCAATCCAGCAATAGTAAAACCCAACAATAGACAATCCCCTCAATGACCATCTATAGTTGGTGGTCGTATAAATATGTAGAAACCATCCCCTTAAATGGTAGGCTTTATGGCAGCCAGGGTGATATCCCACATTCTTCTCCACTTCTATCCCACTAGAATTGGATGATGGGAACATTTTAACCGGAAAGCCCGATCAATTTGATGGTCAAAACCCATGGGTTTCCGGTGAAGATTTTCCCAAGAAAACCAATCCATTGAACTATTGTTGCTTGGGGATCTCCACATCCCCATCATTTCCACGTCAGGTTCACCATACCGTGCCATCCTTATGTTTCCAGGATCGAGGACGGGGAAGGCACCGAGAGCATGGCCATGGGCGAAACTGCCAGTGTCCCTGTTGGCCGGGTGGGCCCCAAAGTGGACGACACGGAGACCATCAGCAGCAGCGAAACGGTTGCGCGACGTGTGGAGATCCTGGGCGATGGTTTTTCCAGTGGGAATCCTCTGGAGGATTTACCCTCTGGTAATTTAACGTAGCTATTGAAAATGACCATTTATAGTGGATTTTCCCATTAAAAATGGTGATTTTCCATAGTTATGTTAGTTTACCAGAGGGTAATGGACTATTTTTTGGAGGCCACTCCAAGGAAGAACGTGCGACTATTTTTTTTAACCCTATTACTTTGGGAGAATCAGGATAAACTATCCAGATTGGCTATCTCCATGGGGACAATGGTGATGAAACATCAGATTTGCAGGGTGATTGTTTTTTTTTGGTGTTTAGAGAAGCACAAATGGTTGGTCAGTGATGTTAAAAAATGGGATGATCAAGGGGATATCATGACTGGTTGGTCAGTTAGGGATTACTATGCCTGTCATCCTGGGTCATTTTGCCACTCAAATCCCGGAAGGTGTGCTCTATTCTTCTCAATTCTCTTGGGGGGAAAGAGGCAGATTCCAATCATATGGAACTCCGTACGAGCTGCTGCCGGACTGGCCAGCGTGTTTGCAGATAGCACGGCAGCCACCCTTGACCTGGAAGATTAAAACAGACATCAGGTCTTGTTCCAAAGATCTTGTATAGGATTAACTACTAACTGCTACATACCCTCTGGTAATTTAACATAGCTATGGAAAATCACCATTATTAATGGGTAAAACAACTATAAATGGGTCATTTTCAATAGCTATGTTAAATTACCAGAGGGTATTACTACGTAATGTGAACCCTGGAATAATAAACCACGTTTACGGCTGTTTAATTGGGGGAATACCATTTAAGTATCAGATGAAATGACTATCGGAGGAGTACCCCCCAAATTGTCATAAACCATGGTTTATTAATCCGGGGTTGACATTGCTATTAGTAATCAGCATGGATTAACATGGAGTAACATGGATTAACATGGATTAACTACTAACTGCTACATATTACTACGTACTATTAGTAATCTAACCCGGCCCATTGTCGAGGATTGATTCTCCTTTCTTGTTTCCCCCATGGCCGTCCCAGCCTCAGGAAGATCCAGACGTATCGATCGCTCCACAGCAACCACAGCACGCCACTTCCGGTCTCCCGGCTGCGCCACGATGGGATTCTGGGGGGAAAAAGTATGAACAAGTTCACCAGATTTAGCGCCAGATGGCATCTGGCGAAGATTTCACAACTTAAAATGGTGAACAATCTTTGAGAAATGATTCTAAACTTGCTGTGAGAAATGATTCACTTCTTTTTTTCTCGGGTTCTTTGAGAATCAAGATCCGAAAAATCGGCGATGATTCTCACCTTATCAGGCATCCCATCCCATCCCGATTTTTGGGGCAGATGACTGGCGCTGTGTAGAACTCACACCACCGAGGCGGTCAAGAAAGAGCCACTTGACTGAAGTGGACTTCCGATCAGAATCGGAAAGCAATCAGAATATTCAACTCATATGAGTAATTCATATATATTAATATATAAATATGTATAGAAATTCAATTTTTCAATCATAATATCCAACAATATATTCATATAACTATATCAAACTATGATATTCAAATCAATGTGAGGCAATAGGATTGACCATCCCCAATTTGACAACATTTTTTTATGGGTGGTATAAACATCTTTAAACCATCAATCCATATGGGTTTTCGATGCTTTACAGATCAACCATGGCAACTCCTGATCGGTTTTACGAAGTCAGGATCAATGACTTTGGTCCTGATGAGCCTGAAAAATGTGTTGTTGCTTGCACCTTAAGCTCTTTTTTTGGGAGGGCAGGCTAGTTTGAAAGTCAATAGGTGCAACTTCAAGATTCAAGAAATTCAAGACTCTGACAGAAAAAGTACGAACCAGTTCTTTTTGAATCTTTTTGATACTTACTGATATATACTGATATCCTTTTACCTGATTTGCCAATGATCATCATGGGGCGATGATTCGATGCTCCCCCATCGGCTTTGCAGAAAACTGCAGAAAACCCATTCCATTACAGAGATCCGGACACATCATGTTGAGTATATCTAGGTAATCTATATACGTATACATTTTTTTTATATCAGGCTATCATGAGTTTACCCTATCCGAATCTATCCCACTATATGGCTGTGTATCAGGAAAAACAAACTCCATCACATCTCCATCACATCTCCAAAGCTTTGGAGCTTTTTGAATCCCCGGCTGTTTTCAATGGGAATTTCAGGATCCTGAACTGGAGGTACGTTAGTGCCATATGTTTGGCCATATTTTGTGAGGATATTCCCTTACATAGGCCTGAAAAATAGGCCAAAAATATATGGTAGGTACCTCCAATCAATCGGCTCCTGAGTCATGGCCATTGATGTTTGGGGCTTACTTTGCCAAACACATCGTAAGGTCCAGTTCTGGAGATGAGTTGAACCAGGAACTTCCGTGCCTTGGCGTTCCACGCCACCGGTGAACGCCACCATTGGTTGATCCACCATGTTCAACTGGGGATTTCGCAACCATCCAGTAGTATTTCACGATTAGTATATGTGGATTAAGATGACTGACTATAGAAGTACATTAAATGTAGATTAGTATTAGTTCTCTGCAGTATCTGTAAATCCGAACATTGTCTCTTACCATTGGTATGTACATTACACATGGTACCCTCTGGTAAACGTTTACATAGCTATGGAAAATCACCACGCTATTAATGGGTATATCCACTATTTCTATGGCCGTTTTCAATAGATTATTTTGACATCACCCATGGTAAGTGAAACGCTTTTACCAAACACCGATCCCGATTCAGCTACAGGTGGAAACGTGGGATCAGCGATCCGGTGAGTGACTCGACACGGATATTTTCGGTGGGATTTCTGGATGATTTGTGGATGTTACCCTCTGGTTATTTAACATAGCTATGGAAGCCATGGCCCATAGAAACAGATGATTTTCCCAGCTACAAAGCTCCATTTATTTCATGGGTTTTCCAGTTCGCTATGTTAAATGACCAGATGGTAATACGATGTTCATCCCCCCAAAAAAGGGATTTAATAGGTATTGATCCATAGCCATATGACAAAGATATTCCTTATAGAATTGTAAATGTGGAAAATCATTGAATAGATAACCCAGTTATGAAGTATTCTTATATTGGGATTATGATTGGGGTGATATATTGTTGCATTGCAATTATAACCCAGGGTGGTTTGTAACATTAATGAATCGATTTATGGTGAAGTGTTTCAAAGAGGATCTGATTATTGACATCAGCACAGGGTTATGGCTCATTATATATTTGAACATTTGAAAATCTATTTGGCACATATATGAAGAAACATTCATCATGGCATATGTTATAAATCCCCTTCGATAAATCCCATGAAATTCCCATTGCCCTCTGGTAAACTAACATAACTATACATAACTATGGAACACCCCCATGCTGCCCATGCTATTATATAATGGGTAAATCAACTATTTCTATGGCAATTTTCTATGTCGCAAACTGTAAACGTTTACCAGGCCGGGTAAATCCCATCAGATCACTATTAAACCACCATAAAATCACCATTTCTAGTGGTAAAATCACCATTTTCCTATGGTTTTTATAGTAGAATCACCATCACCAAAGGTGCTGAGAACTTCTCCCACCAGCAACGGAGACGTGGACCCGGACGTGTCTTGGATCGGCACCCAAAAAAGAGGGGAGATCCCAGGTGGTTCCAATTATCCCGCTGGAGAAGATCATCCAGAATTGAAGAATTGAATGGATTACCCATATATAATCTGGTACCCTCTGGTAATTTAACATAGCTATGGAAAATCACCATTTTTAATGGGAAAACTCACTATAAATGGCCATTTTCAATAGCCATGTTAGTTTACCAGAGGGTAATCCCCAATATAATTAATCTGGTTGGTGGTTTGGAACATGTTTTTGTTTTTTTTTCTCCCATTCAGTTGGGAATTTCATAATCCCAACTGACTTTGTAATCATGATTTTTTGATGAGGATCATGATCTATCTGGTTATAATGATTGTTATAGGTTTCTGTACCATCATTAATTATCATAATATGTTCTCTGGTTGGTGGTTTGGAACCATGGAATTTTCTGACTTTCCATATATTGGGAATTTCATCATTCCAACTGACTTTTTTCAGAGTGGTAGGTATACCACCAACCAGATTACCCTTTTAATCCCTAATATCATGGTTTCTAATGGTTGATCATGGATATTCACATGGTTGACCAAGCCAAAAAAATAATGGCGAAGCCCATTTTGCGGAGAGTGGAAGGCGATGCTTGGAACTTGGCAGCTTGATCTGCAGTTGTCATCAAGATCCAATCAGTTGTGATTTCCGACCATTGATACAACCAGCCATTCCAAAGCTTACCACCTGATAAATTCAACATACCCTCTGGTAAACTAACAGTTTGCGACATTGAAAATTGCCATTTATACTTGATTTACAGTTTTTTGTTAACGTTTACCAGATCACCATGGATCCCACGTCGATGTCGCGGATGACCTGGCAGGCAGCTTCTCCAGAAAAAGCTCACAGAGTTCGAACATGTCCATCAATCGTCGCCTGGCGTTCAAAAGCGCGGCCGTGCTTGCGCAGCCGAGCGGCGTCAGCAGGGTTTTGATGATGTTTTTTTGATCAGTTTTCTGGAGAGAAGATCGCCTTGTGGCATGGAAACTTTATGGAAACTCAGATCCGTAGTTGGAGACTTGGGTGGAACATCACCCACTGTCAGGTTAGAATTGCACTTACCAGGAATCAATAATGATTGGTAAGTAGTTGTAACCAGTCAACCAATATCAACCAATCACCAGGTACCTAATAATCACCAGTGAATCATTGGAAGATAAGTTTTCACCAATCACCAGGTCCAAGATTTACGGAGCGCCCAGGAAATGCCTCGAGTGCTTCCATGGAGTCGGATGATGATGAAGAACCCTTGAATTTCATGGACTTCAAGGTGAGGTGACTGAGTACCACATGGTGAAGATCAACAAGCTGAAGCTGTTTTCTTACATATTATTACTATATATATATATATATCTATATTACATGTAATAACATATTATAGTACTATATTGGAATGTTATTATATATACATGTTATTATTACCATCATGTACTATATATATATATATAGTAATATATATATATACATATATATATAGTAATAACAGCTTCTAGTACATGTGTTATATCCACTACATACATAGATATTTTACGCTATGAATTTCCAGGCTATTGCTTGAAAGGGTGCACATGCCATGCCGTGCATCGATGCATCGACCCCTTTAGCATCGTCCAGTGTAAAATGGTCATCCTGGAAGGATGGAAATCCGAATTGACATGAGTTGAATTTAGTTGGGCCCAAAATTCTTCACCAATCCAATATACATGGATTGTTAAACATACATACATATATATATATATAGAAATTTGGTGATTTTATGGTGGTTTAATGGTGATCTAATGGGATTTACGCTCTGGTAAACGTTAACAAAAAACTGATGGGAAAATCACCATTATGAATGGGAAAACTCACTATAAATGACCATTTTCAATAGCAAACTGTTAGTTTACCAGAGGGTAAACATGACCTTGTGCGTCCATTGACACTCCCTGGTGATTGGTTGCCATGGCCGTTTCTCCATCGTCAGGAACGTGTGCTCGCAGACGTCATGGTGAAAACAAAGTGGGGATGCCTGGCATGGGAGATTGAACGATGGTATTTCTGTTAGGTGAGGGTCCCTAGATTTTAACAAAGGTGCAACTCCTCCTTCCCTTCCCTTCCCTTCCCTTCCCTTCCCTTCCCTTCCCTTCCCTTGACTTCCTTTCTTCCTGCAGTGTTGAGCGCCAGACAGCATGTCTGGGCCTGAACACCATATCGCCGCACCTGGGCCCGAATGCCAGAGAGAGAATGCCAGAAAAAATATCAAATATGATAGAACTACGTCACCATGGGGATCACTCGAAGTAAAGTACTTTATTTCTCTCTGGTAAACTAACATCACTATCAAAATCACATTTTTTTTGTAATTCATCTATAAATGGACCATTTTCCCTAGCAAACTGTTGGTTTATTGGAGGCTACATGGTCCCAAAGGTCTCAGGCCAGCATGAACTGGGGATGGAATCTTACCCTTTGGTAATGACTAACAGTTTGCTATTGAAAATGGCCCATTTATGGTTGATTTACCTATTAAAGACCCAGTTCGCAAACTGTTAGTTTACCAGAGGGTATCCACCAAAATTGCGGATATCAGACATGAATTGATGAAGTCTACACAATGGTTTCTGCAAGAATGGGCCTCCAGGTGCAGTCTGGGGTTAGCAGCATCTGGTTATGATCAACGGCTGGGAGTAGCTGGGACTGATTTTCCAGCCAAGGATGACCATGGCCAGGTGCGCATTGATGCAAGTAAGAACTGCATTGCCCAATTATGTCCAATTCAACGGCTCCAGGATTTTTCTATATTTTTCTATATATTTTTTTCTTAACTTCCCGCAGCTATATTCTCTTTATTTCTGAAGCATAAACCTGGGCAATGCTGGCCGCTGTCTTGAGGCTTTTCGATGCATGTACGTCTCAGCTTGGCAAAGGAACGACGATGAAAAACATCGGCAGGCAGGGCCCGTGTTCCGTGGTTGTATCAAGGGTGGAACATGTTTGCAGACATCCAATGTTGGCACTGATAGATCCAAGCGCATCGGCAATGTTGTCATAATCATTTATAATCTCATCCTTCCCAGATTGATATGTGAGATTCTATGCTAGATTCTATGCTAGATCCAACACTAAAGCACACGAAACCACGCTTTCTTTGGTTTTTTTTTTGTATTTTGCGGAACCGCAAAGCACCTCACCAGGCGCCATGTCGAGGACGTGGGTGTGAAGGTGGCTCTAATGGTACCCCAGCTGCACTCATTAAATCATCTTATGCCCTTAATCCCATCACCCTAAGATTAAACAGCCCAAAAAAAGCATGGTCCCAATGGAATGTGGAAATTCCAGAAACTAAACCATGGTTTCGGGCTAAGGGGCTGTTTTATATGAACGGGGAAAGGGATTATTGTAGAAAAAAACAACCTACTGGATCTGGCTGGACCCCCAAATAATTCAACATCTGTGTTTTTATGTGTGTTTTTATATGTCCACTATCTGGTTTCTGGGAGGTGTCCACTATGACTGGGGGATGGGAGTCGAATCATAGTGTTGGTGAATTATGTGCCATATATATATATATCCCTGTTGAATCCTTTGAAACCCCTATTTGTTCTAGGAGATGCCCATATATTTCTATCTGGTTGGTGGTTTGGAACATGAATTTTATGACTTTCCATTCAGTTGGGAATGTCATCATCCCAACTGACGAACTCACTCCATCATTTTTCAGAGGGGTGGCGAAAAACCACCAACCAGATTACCCTTGTAATCCCTAATAAATCATGGTTTCTAATGGTTGTTCTGGGAGATGCCCATTGATTTATATCTGGTTGATGGTTTGGAATCATGGAATTTTATGACTTTCCATATATTTTATATGATTTATATATGGTGAACCCCATTTCAAGGCTAAATCTTCCAACCAAAAACCATCAGGGGGACCATCAGGGGACCCAAAAAATGCCGAGCCCCCTAGGTCATCATCTTGCTCTTCATCCTGAGCTTCGTGGTAGATCAAAGAACAGATACCTCTGTGCCATTGGTGTCCCTTGGCATTTTCCTCGGCGTTTCGAGTTTCTGATGTTTCTGGGGAGCTGTGAAGGCTGTGAAGCTCGGCAGCCAGGTCGTGTCCCTGGATTTTTGGACGGGAATCCTCATGGAAAGCGCCAAATTTGGATGGTTAAAACATGGCCCCCCCCTTAAAAACAGTCTACAGATATTCTCTTCGATCAAGCCGGCAAATGCTGGGAGTAGCACATGGTGTCTCAGTGTGGGGCACTAAATGTTGAGATGTGAAATGGTGCCGAATTCTTCATCATCACTGCAGGTATCCTCCAGGTTCATGAAAAACGTGGCAATTGAACATCCTCGAGCTCAATGATGCCAAATGAAGGTTTTAGCGGGAAAATCATCTATAAATGGACCATTTTCCATTGCCACGTTTGATTACCGTGGAGCATGATCCTTCATCAACCAAGGTTAGAGCAGCTAGATAAGGAGGTGGGCGACGATCCATCTTCGATTCTGCGCTTGCGGCTACGGTAACATACCGTATTGACAATACCTCAAAAACATGTCCGGAAAGAGAAAACCTAACGTCAACCCCCTTAGATCATCCCAAGTCTATGGGGGTCCACCACAGTTTTTAGATCAATTTTTGTGGGAACATCAGCCCAAAAACTGGTAACCCCCAAAAACATTTTGTACTGGATCCCCTTCCAATATCTTCCAATCCACCTCCAGACTTTGGGAGTCACAGGTTTGCCCTATTTTACCCTCTGGTAAACATACAAAAAGCTATTGAACATGGCCATAGAAATAGTGGATTTACCCACTAAAAATGGTGGATCTTTCCATAGTTTTTCGTATGTTTACCAGAGGGTACCTCCAGTGATTTTTCACGTGGCGATTCTTTCATGGAAATCCCCAGCCACGTTGACACCAGAGGGACCCCGCAGGCGACGCTACGCTTCGAAGGTTGGATCTTCGACGATGCTCCAGAGGAGGGGCAGAACTGGAAAGACATCTTGAGACCTACGCATTTGATCTAGATCTTGCATAACTCTATAGAATCTATGATATATATATATAATGACAATAATAAAAATAGTAATAACAATAATAGTAATGATGATAATGATAATGATGATAATAATACTGATTATTTGCACGGGTGGTATAACCCATCCAATTTTCCGGAAAAGTAATTGGACTCGTAATTCAGTGGTATCTCTGAGATGGTTTCATGAATAAACACTGGGGGACTGGCCATTGCTAGCTGTGAATGGTTCAACTTGATCCAACTCGAAGATCTATGTCCAAACTCTGGGTCCAAAGCTTGAAAACTTCAACTTCCAGGAAGGAGTACCAAAGGGTGGTTTGGGCCCTGTGCACGTTCTGGTTTCCAGGGATCCCAATGTCGGACCCTGTTAGAGCCTCCGTTGTGAACAATTTATCCTTGCAGTACTGTATGATATTAGGCTAATATGGGGATATCAACACAACCTCAAGCAGTCACATCATGAATCAGCACATTTTTGCCTTCCTTTTCCAGGATTTGGTGGGGAGTTACCTCATTTGGAAGGCGGGCTGTGGTGCTTGGCATGGCGGGCTCATTTTAGGGTCCCGGAATCCCCAGATTTTCACCTGTTTCTAATGAAGACGTCCCGGAATCCCAGAATTTCCCCATTTTTCCCATGAAATTTCCCATTGGTAATCGCTTGATCTCCCTTGCCATCTGTTTGAACCATAACAAAGTAGGACATTTTTGGGCCAACAATTGTACCATCTTCATTTTTTCCAGCCCGTTTCGTCCCGGTAGCCAGTGAATTTCCACTGCATTTGACCAAGTTGAAGCATTGAACAGCTGTTTCAACCTCAATCGCTAAAAGATATGCAACTTTGGGAACTGTACCACATCAAACCCAGCAATCATAGCAGTTTGATATAGTTTGATCCTTTTTTCCTACCAGGTGGTGCCCTTCCATTGATACCCTCTGGTAAACGTTTACATAACTATATATAAACATACAAAAAACTATGGAAAATCACAATTTTTAATGGGAAAACTCACTATAAATGGCCATATTCAATAGCTATTTTGACATAACCAGAGGGTAAATGGGTTTATCATCCCCATAAAACATCATAAAACTATAGATATATCACCTATAAACCATCGTTTTTGGAGCTATAAACCAACAAAAATCGACTCCTGGGGCACCACCTTGTTGACCGCCAGTCGCCTCAGGAGGGTCTGTTGACATCGCCTCAGAAACCGACGCTGCTCTACCTGGATCTCAACAAGCGGGTGCTCTGCAATGAGATGCTCCACGGTGGCCCGGCAATGGCAATCTATGGCAATCCATGGCGCTTAAAAACCCTCTGGTAATGACTAACAGTTTGCGACATAGAAAATGGCCATAGAAATAGTGGATTTACCTATTAAGAATGGTGATTTTCCATAGTTATGTTAGTTTACCAGAGGGTATTTTGCACCACTTTGACTTCCTGGTGCGTTTTACGCAGAGAATTTTCGGGAATGATCCACAACTATGAATAATCATCCCAGCAACCCCCAATTCCCATCCATTTCCTACGTTTAGCACCAGTTGATGGTGTTGAAACTTGAATCCACGGGTAAATCTCTCAGCAGCTCTCGATTTGTTGAACTTGCTTTCAGCAGATCCTCAGATGGTAATCTAGAGAATGGTTTCAGATGGGTTTCGTTTTAAACCGCATTGATTTTAGGAATCATCTGCTAATCAAACGTGGCAAGTTAAATGGTGTTTTAGTGGGGACTCATCGAACTAAATGGTGAATTTCCCAGCCAGCTATGTTTGATAACACTCCAGGGCATACCAATCCATTATAATCCTTTGAATGCCATTAGGATCCATTAAATCCCATTGAATACCAATAAACCACATTAAATCCCATTAAGATCCATGGATTTTAGCTACATTGATTATTTTGGATGTGCCCAGTTGCCACTGATGTAGCAACCAAAAAGGAGCACCGGCTCCTGCAGCAATCCATTACTTGACATTTTTGATCTTCATCTTTTGCAACGGAAAATTCGGCAATTTCTATATCATGACTCAATGATGACCTATCACAAATATGGTGATTTGATCTAATTTGATATGTTTTCCAGTTTTCAAAGTGTTACATGAACGGGTCGGGTAAATCTCATGATATCCCCATCATATCCCTATGCCAGCAGATCTGCCATAGTTATCACCAGCCATCTGCATTTTTTTCGAGGTGGGGATCCCATGAAATGCTTGGAACTCAGTTTTTCCGCGGTCAATCACCAGTCAGCCTGGGCGTCCTGTCAAGCTTAGATGAAAAAAAGGCCCGTTTAACACAAAGGGGGTTACCATTGTAGAAGCAAAACAAAGGCAGACTATCATAAAATATGGGGAGCAGCTCCTAATTGATCAACGAGTTTTTTTTGGATCCGGGTTGACATTCGACATTGGAAAACATGGACATCTATCTCAGATTCTCCATCATCTTCCCGTAAGAATAAGAATGCCAAAAATCAAAAATCCTAGTAGCCTAGCATTATTTATTTTTTTTTCCAATTTCCTCATGTAATCCCTTGAACTATGGAGTTTCTTCTTGAGTATTTCCAAGTCTCCCTGGGTCTCCCACTGGGATGTGCATCCCACGTAGTCCCACTTAGGATCCGTGGTTTATAATCCACATATATAGTATGTTTTTATTGATAATATATGATAATATATGTATATTTTACGCAACATATGCGTATTATAATATATATATATTATATGTATAAATATAATTAACCATATATAACCCATATTTCATCCCATTTTTTTTTTCAGTGGACAAAAAAAACACCACCGAAGTGGGGCCCAAATCCCGGGCCCGACCTTCCAAGGCTCCGAGATCCGGTTGGGCACCACGGTGCCATGGCCCAACCGGACGAGTTTGCAGAGCATCGATGAGGCGATCCAGACCGAAGGCTTGCCCTACAGGCGCAACGGATGGCGCAACGGATGGTTTAAGGGATGTCTTTTGGAGAAAATATAAAGTTGTAGAGTTATATATTATGTATATGGAAGATATCTATCTATCTATGTATCTATCTATCTATCTATCTATCTATCTGGGATATTATATATATATATATATATCTGGGATATATATATATATACATATGGGCCATATGGGATATATATATATATATACCTGGATAAGTTGTAACGACCTTTCGTTCTTCCGAACCCTGGAATCATGGGCCTTATTTCAGGTTCGTGAATTACTATAATTTACCCAGATACCCTCTGGTAAACTAACATAGCTATTGAAAATTGCCATTTAGTTCGTGGATTTACCCATTAAACATGGTGATGTTCCATAGTTTTTTGTACGTTTACCAGAGGGTATCTGGGATTCCTAATGATTTAAGTGGATCTTTTCATAAATCTTATCAGAATGTGGATTTGCCAGATTGGCACTGCATGCTTGGGAAAAAACACATGCGGGGAAGGTCCAAAAATATAGGACGAAGATGAACAACTGGATTCCCCTCTGGTAAACTTGCATAGCTATGGAAAATCACCATCTTTAATAGGGAAATCAACTATACATGGGCCATTTTCAATAGCAAACTGTTAGTCATTACCAGAGGGTATAATAGTTTGAACATTGGATTCTACCATATACCCCCCCTTCAATGGCCACCCAATAGGATACCCTCCAGGAATTCAACGCGGCTAGCTGGGAAATTCATCGAACTAAATGGTGGGTTTACCAATCAACTATGTTTGATAACAGTAGAGGGCATACCACTCCAGTATCATCCATTGAATTGCCTTAAGATCCACATTAAATCCCATTGAATACCAATAAACCACATTAGATTCAATGGGATTAAATGTGGATAATGGGATACTTAATGTTTTAATGGGATTATTCAATATATCCCATTTAATGCCAATAAACCATATTGGATCCCATTCATATCCCATTCATAATCCCATTAAATTCCACCATCCCCACAGATACTGGGCGCATTTTCCAGCCGCGCCAGGGCGGATGATTTGGAGTTCTTCCGTCATCCGGTGGTGGATGAGACCAACACGTCCACGGCTCCCTGTCTGTCAACACCGCGTCCAACCTGGCAATGAGAGAAACTTCACCCACTTTTCGGGAAACATCTATATAAATGATATGTAGATCATTGTAGATCACCTATAAATACTAATTTGGGAAAATCACCTCAACCCCCATTTTTTTTTGGTGGGAAAGATCACTTATAAATGGTTAGTAGGGGACGTTCTATAACGTTCTATAGATTTCATGGCTGAAGGGTACTCAACGGGACGGCATTCTTGAGAACTGTCTCGGAAGTTTTTTTTCTCCGCACAAGCGAAAACTTCCATGTGATGAAAAACATGAACATGATCGGCCAACTTGAAGTCCACCATGGCCATGGAATCCCATGTCCAACCCATGGAAGTTTGCCAACCCAACTTGATAAGGGTTGGACATTTGCCATGGCCATGGTGGAATCTACCAAAGACAAGCTGGTTAAAACCGGGGGAATCATCAGAATAGCCCAACTTTTCAGGCTGGAGAGTTGGACTTGTCATAGTTTGCTCTGGCATGGGAGGCACAGTCAGTTCGATGATCTACCTAGTTTAAAGACTGTTTCATACCCTCTAGTAAATTAACATAGACCCTGGAAATCACCAATTTTTAATGGAAACTAGTCTTCCAACCCCTATCTGCCAGGGTCTATGTTAATTTACCAGAGGGTAAGTCATGTTGGTTTACTGGAGGGTTTTTATCCGATGATATCCCATTGTATCCCATGATATCACCATTATATCCCCATTAATGTGGGTAAAACAATAGTAATCAATCTGGCAGTCATCACCATAGGTGGTGTGTTATGGTGTGTTTACCATTTCCAGTCATGGGTGGTTTATTGTTTTACCCAAGTTATATCGATGACCATTACCCTCTGGTAAATAAACATAGACCCTGAAAATAACGATTTTTAATGGGAACTAATCTTCCAAACCCTACCTGGCAGGGTCTATGTTAATTTACCAGAGGGTATATCCCCAATATATCCCCCATGGTTCACCAAGTGCAGCGCCAGGATCTAGACGAAGAGGTCACTTCTGTGGCTCTCCTGGACACTCGCCACCTCAATGAACAGGTGCGAAGGAAGCGCCTAAAATTTGGTATGCCATCTGGTAAACATACAAAAAACATCAAAAAACTATGGAAAAAACACAATTTTGTCATGGGAAAATCCACGATTTCTATGTCCATGTTCAATAGCTATGTTCGTTTACCAGAGGGTATCTATTATTTTTTGGTACCTCTTCAATGAGATTGGGATGGCATCCTACTAAACGTCATAAACAAGAACAAATAAGTATCTAAGATTTATCTAAGTATTTTCTTCTTGTTGATCTTGTTGCTGGCCGAGTGGCCCCCAAAAACCCTGGCACAGGCTGCAGTGAATTCGCTGGTCATCAGTTGGTGCCGTGGATGCAGTTTTTAAAAAAGCCACCTGCAGGCTGTCAGAAGTCATGTAGTTGGCAGTGGAGTGCAGTGGAGTGCAGTTCCATTTGCAAGTGGCTTATGAAGTTATACTGGTTGGTGGTTTCAAACATGAACTTTATTTTCCATTTCATATATGGGATATATAATCCTTCCCATTGACGAACTCATATTTTTCAAAATGGTTAAAACCACCAACCAGTATAAGATGATCTTAGATGTAATTTCAGCTTAGTCTTTTCGGGATAAAAGATCCCAATTTATGGAGGTATGGAGGTTATTGCCATAATGATATTATATCATGTTATAGCCATTGTACATCCATGAAAATAGGCCCAACTGCAACCCCGAGTTGGCAGTCAACCCTTTATTTGGCACAGTCGAGCTGGGGGAGTCAAACGGTTTAATTAACCAACTATAACATACATTACGCTCTGGTAAACGTTTACATAATTATGGACAATTATTTTTTTAAATATGCAAATCCACTATACATTGCCATTTTCAATAGCAAACTGTGAGTTTACCAGAGGGTAAGACACAGGCAGTTGGATGGTTTAAACATACCCTCTGGTTATTTAACATAGCCATGGAAGCCATGGCCCATTTATGGATGATTTTCCCAGCTATAAACCCATTTATGGTTGGGATTTTCCATGGCTATGTTAGTCATAACCAGAGGGTATCTATAATTTTGGTGAAAATGGCCCATTTATAGTGAGTTTTCCCATGGAAAATTTTGATTTTCCATAGTTTTTTGGTATGTTTACCAGGCCGGGTATGAATAAAAGCCATCCATATTCACGACATACGATCTGAAGCTCCCAAGCCACCTACCTCCATCGTCTCAGGACAGTGATCTTGATCATCTTGGTAGGCATGGCCTGGCAGCCCAGAAAAAAAGGTCATCCCAGCCGGATCATGGGAGCCTAGCCATGTTAAACGGTAAGATGAATATGGGTTATATGGAAGTTATATGGTAAACATACCAAAAAACTTTGGAAAATCACCATGTTTAATGGGAAAACCCTTATAATTGGAGGTTTAAAAGATACCAAAATTATAGTTACCCTCTGGTTATGACTAACATAGCCATGGAAAATCCCAACCATAAATGGAGGTTTAGTTCGCTGGGGAAATCATCTATAAATGGGCCATGGCTTCCATGGCTATGTTAAATAACCAGAGGGTATATGGATGTTATATGGTTTATGGTGGGGTTAATAATGATTATATGGGGTTACTGTATATGGTTTAATATTAATGGTTATGGTTAGTTATGGTTATATTAATAGACACTAACAATGTGATGGTTATATTAATACATATTATCCATGTTATAGGTCAATGGTTATGGTGGGGTTAATAATGATTATATGGGTGTGTCTGAAAATGGTGCTTACACAAAAAAAAAGCCACTGAAATAGGGATAATGTGGGTCAAACAATACCATAAACCATCCCCAATTATTCAATTTTGCCATTCTAATAGGTGGTATGTTTACCATTCCCAAGTGGGTTTATGACATTGTTCTACCCACATTACTTGAATTTAGATGCGCAACACTTTTTTTTGCTTGATCTATCTTGATCTTACGTATTACTATCCCACTGCACGTGTTTTCAACAATAAATTCCATATGTGAAAAGATAGTTGTCAGCTACCAAGTATTTAACAACAATGAGAGTCATATATATATAATATCGTTATCATTATAACTACCACTTTTATTTACATTGCTATTATTATTGTTATAAAAGCATACTATTGTTATAACATTACTTTTATATTGTATCTCTATAGTCATAAATCTCCATAGTCGCCAGCGTCGCGACTCACGCCGAGTTCACCATCACCAGAGATCTGGGCCATTTGTCGCGGAAACTCTTGGAGTCTCTCGGCGGATGCGCTTACGGAGCCTGGGGGTGGTAATGTGTCTGGAACTTATGGATCTATTTATGGGATCTACCCTCTGGTAAATTAACATAGACCCTGGTAGGTAGGGGTTGGAAGACTAGTTTCCATTAAAAATGGGTGATTTTCATGGTCTATGTTTACCAGAGGGTATGATCTATTTATGGAATGTACTGGAGATGTGGGTAGTTTTTTTTGATTGGAATTTCATGGGGATGTAGAAAGTTGGGATGATCTGTCTCCATGATTTTGGGTATCCGGATCTGACTCAAGACATTGTGGAGTTTCCAGCGCGACATGCGCTCGTGATTCTGATCCAAGCGTCTGAAAACATGTGGCCCAAAATGTGTAGAGAGAAATGTGACAAACTGATATTGTCTCTTCAGTATATAAGTATATAATTGTTTTGATTTCTCAACAAAATGCATCAAACTCCAGTTGAACAATAACTGAAGCCATTTTTGTTTCGCTGAGTGATCCTCAGCAAGCACTCAGCGCTCGAGGGCGAAAGACACTGAGGCCCCTACGGGTTTTGGCTGATGAGATGCAAAGTATCGCCTGGGGACCCTACGGGTGATCGTCAGCTCATGTCAGCTCCATGGTGGTCGCCATAGCTGCCAGTCACATCATCTATTACCAGCTGGTAAATCCCCCCCAGAATCCCTTTAACATCCTATAAATCCATATAAATCCCCATTGTTGTTGGTTTTCAACCATGTTAAACCCCCAAATTTTCTCACTGGTTGATTTTTCAGAGCTTCATTTCCAACTTTTTCGCATGGCTCAACTACTGGCTGACCTGGATACTTTTTCGCAGCGCAGCCGCAGAGACTCTCAAGCTGGCTGACCATTGATAGTTATGACATATACATGACATATACATGACATATACATGACATATACATGATAAATGGTCATAAATGGTCATAAATGGTCATAAATGGTCATAAAATCCAATGCTGTGAAGCCAATTCATGATTTTTTTATTTTTCGGGGTGACAATCTCAGATGTTGCAGTTTGCCATGGATGCCATGGATTCCACGTGACATGGAGGCGGGCCACGTGGATCGGATTACAACGGCTGGGAAGCTATCTTTGACTATGGGAACCTAAAAAAAATACCTATTATAATGGCTGTAATAGGGAAGGGGTTCTATATATGTGAACTCTATTATATCCTATGCTGCTTCCAAAGGTTTGACTATGTTTGACTATGTTTGACTGGTTCAAGTTGAGTTTTCCTTTTTTTGGGAGGGCCATCAAATTTGTTGATGGCGATATTCTGCACGAGATTTCATCGTGCCTTTTGTTGACGATCTTCACGCGTTGGTTATACATCCATTACATTTGATGGTGATGTGAATCGTCCAATGATCTTGAGCCATGGGCCACGCATAATGATGATAGAATGTATGACTTTAACCACATTTAACCACTATCCATTTATGACTTTAACCACTGTTTGCCCATGGATTTTTCCCATGAATTGTCGATCGTCAGGTAGACCCCGCTGTGGTCGACCCCTCTGTGGATCTACTTCGTCTTCTGGACGAAGACGACGGATTCGATGGCGTCTTGGACATTACGAGAGATTTGGAAACCTAGATTATATGTATAATATGTATAATATATTTAATATATCTATTATTTTGGTAGATTCTAAGCCCATGTCCTTCTGATTTCTGTTCTATACATTGCTATATTTATAGGCGTTGATGTCTGGTTCGCAAGGGCTTTTCCTTGCGGTCAATATCCAGACTCTGCACAAGCGGTCTTCGGAAACATCCCATGAAACCAACCAACACACTTCACCTTGAGTCTAGAAAATCCACGTTGTGCTCATCTTCATTCTACGATGCCATATAATGCCCAGAAGATTTGAATGTGAGACATATAACATGTCATAAAATTACACATGCATAATGTAATGCATAAATACTATCATAGTAATTGTATCATATTGTGATTGTGACGGTGTGGTAATTTTTCATCCTGGTGCTGTAAAAGGTGTGTCAGTCAAAGATGCATAATATTACGCATTGTATATTACAGACTCATAGACATTGACAGAATTGATAAACATTCATGAGTAGATACCTTAGCACAATATTTTAGAAACTCATGATATATACACACATATACACACATACACACATATATACATATACACATACATATACATATACATATACATCTACATATACATACATATATATATATATATATACATATGTATATATATATATATATACATATGTATATATATATTTATAACATGTCGGGGATCATTGGGCGGTGGCCATCAATCCCTCAATAGGCTTCAATATACCCAGTAAGTGGGGAATCTCGATGGTGAGATGACCAGACCTCACCTTGTAGAGGTTCCCCTTCAGTAATCAAACATGTGGCAATTTGACCCAACAGATAGAGGTTGAGGTTTTTACAGTCGAAATGGGAAAGTCATCTGTGAATATGCAAAATAGCCATTTGCTGGAGGATATAGCTAGAGCCGCCGCTATAGCTACCCTCTGCTAAAGACTAACAGCTTGCTATTGAAAATGGCCATTTATATATAGTGGATTTACCCATGAAAAATGGGTGGATCTTTCCATAGCTATGTTACCCTCTGGTAAACTAACATAGCTATGGAAAATCACCATTTTTAATGGGAAAATCCACTATAAATGGTCATTTTCAATAGCTATGTTAAATTACCAGAGGGTAAATTACCAGAGGCTACTTGGTAAACCAACGAAATCCAACCATCAACGCCCCAGGTCTCCCCTCCGTCGCTGCGGGCGCGGGCGTAGACCCCGGGGTCGCTGTGGCGCTGGATGCAGCGCGTTGCGAGCTGGCGGTGGTGGCATTGGTGGGGCACCGTCCACGAAACGTGTTGGAGGAGATCTATCTGTGTCTTGGAGCGAAGCACTGGTAGGTTATATACGTGAGTTTTACAATGATGATATATATATATATATATACTGATCCTTTAACACTATGCATGTTATGGTTATATATATATATTTACTGATACTGTAAAATTATCTGTGTCATGTATGTTATGGTCATAAAAAGGTGTACGCATCCACGTTTGGATACCATGTGATTTCTCCATGATTTCAACAATTTTTTTGGACCGGGGGCCTCGGCTCCACTCCAATCTTTTGGCGCTGCAGCTTCCTTCCGGAAACATTGGATATATGGGTTCCCAACTAAACAAAAAAAAACATATATAAACTTTTCCATATATATTTATTTTTAAAATCCCAGCCATTCCAACTTGTGCTTCTGTTCCGCTAAATTTCAGCCTGGTTTGCCAACTAAAAAATCCGACAAGATGGCCGCCTGAAACACTATGGATCACCATGGTAATTCCACGAAAAAGGGAGAAGATGTGCAGCACCAACATGTTTCCCAAGTTGACTTTGGGGTAGCATTCCTCCAGTCAGTCCTGTTTTTTTACACTCCTTCAGTGAATTACATATATTGAAAATGGTCAATATTACAGATGTTTCCCATAATATATGTATATATATATATATGTATTTTTCAATGATAGGATCATTATATATTTCCAACATTTTATCATCATCATAGAATATAATGTGGTAAAAACCATGCCATAAACCATCCCTAACATCATATCACCACTTTTATTAGGGTGGTATTTTTCCCATCCAAAATGGGTTTTGTATTTTTCCCAGTCGCCTTTTCCATCCTATGCGCCGTCTCAGGTGCAGCGCGGGCGACTTCGATGTGGAGCTGGGCATGTTGCAATGCTTCTATCAGCCGCAGGATCCGCGTTGTCACCCCATGATTTACAATGTTTCGTAGGAATCCTATCTGAAGAACGATATCTACCATAAATATCCATAAATTGGGATTCTTCTACCATCTTTATAATTTTATAAGATGATATTCCCATAGCCATGGAGGTACCTCAAAAAATTGTTGGTTTATTTCATGGAAAATCCCATCTATAAATGGATGATTTGGAGCTATCCCCATGTCAGGAAACCCCCATTTACAGTGTTAAACCATCTTTATAAATTGGGATTCTTCTACTATAAATTTTCTATAATTTATAAGATGATATTCCCATCTAAATACCTATCTATCTTGGAACTTTTCATTAATGTGGGTAAAACAATGTCATAAACCATCCATATATTGGCACAGTAAACATACCACCTATTGGAATGGTGATGACTGGGGGATGTTTTATTATTGTTTTACCCACATTATAGGTATGGCATGAAAAATATGGTTGTTACACATCTAAATATATCTAAATCTATGATACTGTAGGACGTGATGATGAATATACTTCATATCATTATGATATTAATTCATCTGAATCTAAATATCATTCTAGAGATTAGCTATAATAACATGCATATTAGTCATGTTAATTTTTACATCAAACATGGCCATCTCTGTATATAAAACAATTCACTATTCACTGGCGCTGAGAAGATTTACCCATTGATAGCATGGTGGATCTTTCCATCGTTTTTTCTTAACGTTTACCAGGCCGGGTAATGGCCATGCTCTCCGAACGATTTCCCGTCGCCAGGATCAGATCCTCTTTCTGTGTCTCGACACGTCATCACGCGATGACGCTGGAGCTGCTGGAGCGGAGGAGAGTTGCCGATGGGCCGACGGGCCGATGGTTGCCTTGATTTCTACCACGAAAAAATAGGGTGATTCAAAGATGGTGAAAAAATGTGGGTAAAACAAGGCCAGAAATATTTAGGAAATAATTAGATATAGTAAGAACCGTAGTTTTATATGCCATACCTTTTTTATGTGGGTAAACCAATGCCATAAACCGTCCCCCAATCATCATAAATTGGTATAATGAAGGTAAAACAATGCCATAAATCATACCCCCAGTCATCACCGTTCCAATAGGTGGTATGTTTACTGTTCCAATATATGGGTGGTTTATGATATTCTTTTACCCACATTATCTTCAAACTATTTGAGACCTATTCAATCACAAAAGATGAATCAATCATCAACTTTGGATCTAGCAGTCTTATTCAGGGGTTACCCTGCAGCTTGCAGCGTCGTTCTGGCAAAATCTTACTATTCGGTATGGCGGGTTGTGAGCACAGTCCTTTGTGACGGATTTCTCCGCCATAGGACTGGGAGCATTTGTTGAAGAGTGGGCAGTTGGAAGTCCGAAAGTTTCTTGGGCGAAACTGCAGCTGGAACCCGCTGGGATCTGGCTCCGTCCTGGTAACCAAACATGGCGATTGGAAATCCCGAAATCCCATAGCCATGAAGGTTTTGATATGGGGATGGGTTAAAACCCTGGTACCATTCGTGAACCCCAAGTCATAGCTGGGATTTATGGATGTTCATCCCACTAAAATATGGTATCTATAGGTATTGACCCATACCCATATGTTTTGATGCACATATTTGACACCTTGCCAGCCCCGCTCACCGTGAGGTTGGAGGCCTTGTTGTTGCTCTTCAGCTTGTGCCATGACGTCGCGTTGTGGTTACACCGTTGTGGTGTCCACCGGGGACGAGGACATTTTTGACGACTTGACAAGACGAGTGACAAACCGCAACTTCCGCTGACATTCCAACGGAAAAATATTGATGGTTTATGAGGAATGAATTGAATGAATGTTTATTTACATGGCTCATGTTTATGATGCTTTCCAGATGTTTCCCGTTTATAAGGGAACATTAGCTATGGTTAATGGAATGAAAAATCATCACCTCATGAAGTATGCCCTTACGAAAGCACCGTTGGGATTTTCAGGGGTCCAGCGGCTGGATGTCTCTCTGATAACGATCACGTGAATACCAGCTTCCTTTCAGACAGGTTGCACAAATTGCTATAGATGGCCCATAGAAATAAACTAACATCAATATATATATATATATTATATTATATTGTATAATATAAATGATTCTTGGTACTTCCAGAGTTTGCTATGGACAATTTTCTGATTTTCAATAGGCAAATCATTTTTTTTCCGATTTTGCTCCCAGGTGCCATGTGGTGACCTGGTTCTGTCCCGGCTCATCGCCGCGCTTGGACACTGCGGCCTTGAAACTGTTGGTGACTCGAAATCTGCAGGAAATCTGGCGAGAAAACTCGGGGTTTCCCGTAGATTTTGCCTGAAACCTGCATATTGAATCATATTAACCTGCTGGTTTCATGTTGTTTAGAATGGAGCATCGGATTTTGTAGCATACGGTTCCATATGTTCCCAAATTTCGTTTAAAAATCCGCGATTCTAATCTGTTTGGGGCTATGAAATCTGGTCGTCTCTTCTTTTGAAGTCACAACTCTCCTGTAAATCCACAATTATTGTGATTTCCATCTTTTCATTCCAGGTAGTGACGGGCAATCACTTAGAGATACTTAGAGGGCCCTATGGAATCACTAGTAAATACTAGTAACATCGATTAACCATCATTAACCATCATTATATAATCACTATTAACGATCTATCAACCATTTGTTAACCATCTACCATCTACTAACCATCAGCCATCTATTCACCAGTCTATTTATTAAAGATCTATGAGCCATCTGTTAATACCGTCTATAATCATAAACTAGGATGATGTTCACATCTATCTATAGATATTTTCACATCTATAAACAGATCTTCACCATCTATTAACCATCTATTTATCTATTAGCCATCTATCAATCATCTATTAACCATCTATTAACACTAGGATGATGTTTTTCACATCTATTTCTGTATTTCATCTGGTTGGTGGTTTGGAACATGAATTTTATGACTTTCCATTCAGTTGGGAATGTCATCATCCATTTTTCAGAGGGGTGGGGAAAACCACCAACCAAATTTTAATAGTTAATCATTAACTATCATCAACTATCATCATGAAAGTTATTCTAATCATCCCAACTGATTAATACTTTTCAGAGGGGTTGAAACCACCAACCAGATATTGTTAGCCATAGAAATCGGATGTATATCCCCTTAGAAACATTGAACAGACACTTCGGACATGTTTGAGCTTCCATATTTTCAAACACCTTGCATGGATATTTTCATCACAGCCGCTCCATCCCTGTCCCGGTCCAGAAATGGATATAATTATGATCTATAATGATCTGTAATGGACAATAATGGATAATAATAGATGATCTATATAGGGGTTTCCATAGTTCTCATGGGTATTTTAGATCATCAATCATCTATTAACCATCTATAACCATTATTCTTGCTATTATAACCACAATTATTCCCAATAATCCCATTCTTGCTTGAAACATGTTGAAACCACCCACTCCTGTCATGGATTTTTTCATGGTCCACGGCTCCACCCCTGTCCCCCGTTCCAGGTGAAGGTCCAGGAATTCCAGGGTCACTGCGACCTGACCTCGACCGCACCGCTGGTGATTTTTGTGCATCGCCAGTGACCTGGCGATTTAGAAATCGCCACCGTTGGTGGTTTTTTTGGGTGGCTCATAGCGTTAAAAGTTAGGCATAACTATGTTAGATATACCATGGGTAATTATGGAATATCCAATTTTTTTGTTGTATATAAGAAACAATGGTTGTTTTAGGCATAACTATGGAACTATGTTAGGGTAATATAACATTGGGATATTTAGAAACCCTAACAATAGCTATGGCATATGAAACTATGGAACTATGGTATATCTAATTAATTATGGCATGATGATGAATTGACATATATCTATAATGTGGGTAAAACAATGTCAGAAACCACCCATTTGGGAATGGTAAGCATACCACCTAGAAAAATGGTGATGACTGGGTAGCCATTTGGGTAGTATTTATGGTGATTTGGTAATATACCAATGGGATATTATAATTGGGTAGTATACTATATACCTATGAAATTACCTATGATTTATTGCTATATAGCGCAACTATTATTCATCTAGCTATAATGGGTGACATCCCAATGGTAGGACATGACTATACTTGGGTTATACTATAGTACCTATAATGGCTTATCCTACCGGAATAGTTGAACCCCCAATAACCCAATGGTAGGAAATAGGTAATCCCCTATTTAATACAACCAATCAAAAGAAATGGTATTTTTTTAATTAGACCATAGCAAGTGTAGCTTTTTGTGTTCGGGTCATTCTTGTTGGAACGTCCTTCTGACTGGACATTATGACATTGTAAGTTCATGATTTGTCGTTTTCCTTGCTTCGTGACATTTTCCGCTGCGAATCACATGTGTTCTCCGGCTTCTTTTTTTTCCCATCTTGAATCCTTGAAAGAAATACAAAAAAATACACCATGGATTGAGAGATTTGAGATTCACATCCCAGCATATATACCTTCTGGTAACTAACATAACTATGGAAAATCACAATTTTTAATGGAACATCTCAAATTTTGGTGCTATATCCCTATAATTTAGTGAATATCCATAGAAATATTGAGTTTTCCCATTAATAGTATGGTGATTTTCCACTATAGTGGATATACCCATTCATATCCCAACATTCATATCCCAACATTGCAAAATCAGCACAGTTCAGGCCGTGGTATTTTTCTAATATCGCCTCAGGTTGAAACTCCCCGCAGCAGCGAAGCAACGAGCTGCCCTCGAAGCCTTGGAAAAAGTCTTGGACAACAGGCCCTGCAGCTGCCAGGATCTGCCAAGGTCTGAGTTACTGAGTCGGTGAAAAAGAACCTTAAAACATTGGATGGCCTTAGACTGGAAGATGAAACTGATAGTCTTTTTGGGTTGATGTAACTTGATGTAGTTGATTTGTTGACTCCGGATGGTTTGAACTGGTGCATCGCCAGGGAGCCCGTTTCGCATGTCTCAAACGACACAAACCCGTTTCGGCAGGTGGCGGAATTCTTTGAAGCGCTTGAAGCTGCTACAGGATGCGAAGAGGAGATTTGTGACAGTTGCCACATCTCCAGCAGTGATGTCACACCAGGTCACCAGGTCACTTATTTTTTAATATCCCATATATCCCATTCATATCCCATAAATGTCACCAAATTATGATCCATTTTGGTGGCTTAATTCCCAAAAACGGCAGGAATATTTTTGCCGAAATGTCCATTCATTCATTGAATTTCAGCATTTTGGTGAAATATGGTCAAAAAGTCCCAGAATTCCAAGCAAAACACTGGAAATTTGCCCCAATGTGTTGATTCATAGAATTGGATGATGGGAAAATTTACAGGAAAGCCCTATGGTAAAAACCATGGTTTCCTGTAGATTTTCCCTTAAACCAATCCATTGATTGATATCCCAGGAGCATGAGCGTCAAGGGTCTCTTCCGCGTGAATCGCCCTTGCTCTGTGGCTATGGAACGGGAGGCGGGTCAGAAGTTTGGATCTGTGATGATCTGTGGATAGTACTGGTAGCTGGGTTTGAAATGATGTTCCAAAAGTTTGTCAATTTATATGGTTTTTAATTTGTTTTAATATTGTTCGATATGTTTTATTCTTTCAAGAACTATGGTTTCATCTTGTTTTATACATTTTTATACCATGTTCATTTCTGTTGTAACTAAAACCGTGGCATGTTGAGACACTTTTTGATCATTTTTTGCCCCAATCCAGGTTTCTAAGTCCCAGATGTCATGACCATGTAAGAGTCATTTGGACGATTCACTAGGAAAGGGTGCAACCAGACAACGTGACGCCCCAATTATAACTTGGCTTAACCACATTTATAATCATTTATATCCCCCATTGACCATAGAATTCAGCAAGTTATGTGCCTCAACTTAGGTACCCTCTGGTAAACTAACAGTTTGCTATTGAAAATGGCCATAGAAATAGTGGATCTTCCCATAAAAATGGTGATTTTCCATAGTTACGTTAGTTTACCAGAGGGTATCTAAACCTGGTGGTCATTGAGCCACTAACCGAACCTGACTAACCATTTTTTTTAACGCCTCAGATGCTTCAAATAGGGCATATAGTTTCATCACAACACATACCAGACATTCGAGAGTTCACTGGTGCTCCATGTCGTTTTCTTGGGTCGCCATGCTCATATTTGTGTGAGAAATATCTCCGTTTGATATCGCTTGATTGCGAGACCCTTTGTTTCTGTTTGTAAAATTTGCAAATTTGATAACGATTGGAAGCAGAAAACCCATAGAAACCCATAGAAAACAATAGAAAACCCATAGAAAACCTATAGGAAACCATAGAAGACCTCGTTGTTTTGACCATCGAACATTTGGCGAAAAACGTCCCTTGCTGGGACTTTTCCAGGTGCAGCGGGATCCCCAGGATCTGGCGAATGCTGTGGAGGCGGGATGGGGCCCGATCAGATTTGACGGAGATCGAAGTGGCTGAATTCTATGGGTTTTATGGTAGATATATGTGAATTCCAAGTTGGTTAATGATGGTTAGTTGATGGTTAGTTGATGGTTAATGATGGTTAGTTGATGGTTAATGATGGTTAGTTGATGGTTAATGATGGTTAGTTGATGGTTAATTGTGGTTAGTTGATGGTTAATGATGGTTAGTTGATGGTTAATGATGGTTAGTTGATGGTTAATGATGGTTAGTTGATGGTTAATTGCGGTTAGTTGATGGTTAATGATGGTTAGTTGATGGTTAATGGATATTACTATCCTCTGGTAAATTAATTTGTTGACCCTGAAAATGACCAATAAAAATAGTGGAAACTAGTCTTCCAAACCCTATCTGCCAGGGTCGATGTCAATTTACCAGAGGGTAACTCATATTGTTCAGAACCACCAGCCAGTTTTGGATTTTTGGATGGGAAGTTAGGTAGATATAGTGATATAGTAGCATGTCTAATTAGGAAACCACTGGATACTTAAAAAAGGTGGATATTTTAGGAAACCACTGGATATAATTAATATCTGGTGGGTGGTTTCAAACATGAATTTTATTTTCCATAAGATATGGGATAATCCTTCCCATTGACGAACTCATATTTTTCAAGATGGTTAAAAACCACCAACCAGGTAGTATATCTAACTAACTTCCAATCCAAAAAATCCATAGTTAGATGGATTCGGCTACGATTTACTAACTTCCATCTAACTTTGGGGATGCCGACATCGGATGAAGTTTTCGTTTTGTCGAACTTCTATGTTTCTTTGTTAGGGGCTTACTCTATCATAGCATGAACTGTTTGGGTTGATTGGGGGGAACTGGCGACTGATCCGAATTTCCGAAAGAAAATCGAGGGTTTCCCACATTCAACGGCAGGTAGATGATAAGTAATGAATGATACACCACACCTGGCCCGTCTCTTTTTTTCCCGGACCGGGTTGTAGATGTAATAGATGTAGGATGATGAATGATATCATAATTATCATGTAGGGCCCTGAGTAAAATACTGCAACTACAGCTGCGTTTCCTCCAAACACGCCATCAAGTCCATCAAGTGTTACTGGTTGGTGATGACTGGAACCATGGAATTTTATGACTTTCCGGAAACAGTTGGGAATTTCATCATCCCAACTGACGAACTCACTCCATCATTTTTCAGAGGGGTTGAAACTAACCACCAACCAGGTACAATAAGGCCGACCGACCCCAACGGTCCGTCGGTCAGGACCCATCCACGGCGGTGGATCGTTTACGCTCCAGGCAGTGGTTCTGTCGAATGGGGGGGATGCGGATGGGTTTTTTCAACGTGTAAAAACGTTGGGGAACTACTTAGATGGGCCATGGAGTTAGTTAACTGGCCATAAGTATATCCCCAGTAAATGGATTATTTCATTGGGCCATGGATTATATTTACTAACTGGCCATTAATATTTAATCCTTAGTAAATGGATTATTTCATTGGGATTTTTTGGGGGTAACAAATCCCCAGTTACTAACCATGAATCGCTAATCCCATGGCCCATCTAAGTATGGATGATTTCTGGCGCAGTATTTTACAGACAAAGCCAGATTTTCACGAAAAGTACCCTCTGGTAGACTCACATAACTACTCACCATTTTTTTTTATTAATGGGTAAATCAACTATTTCTATGGCCATTTTCAATAGCTATGTTAGTCATTACCAGAGGGTAACCAAATTTAAAGCATGACGACTTCAGTTGGGATGCTTTTTTTCGACTGGTTGGTCATTCATCATACTCAGCCACCGATGGTTCTTTGCAGCTGAACATGTCGTTTTTGATCAGGTCCTAGCACTGAATTTCACATTATTGTTGGACGTTCTCCGAAACTTTTGTTGGTCACGCCACATTTAAACACCACTACTATGATATTCATACTATTATATAGTATACGATGCTATATACTATATATATATATTCATCATATCAATTAGTGTCATATGTTTCTCATCATTTTTTATCATCATTTTTCATTCCAAGTTCCACACATCTCACAGGCTGGTGGAGGCCGTGAAGGACGCGAAACGCGAGAGGCTGAGCTTTCAGGACTGGCTGCGGACGGCTTCGGCGCCTAAGCTGAGTTGGTGGGTGTTTGCTGTTGCTGATATTTGGGGAAGTTTTTTTTTTTAATAATATAGTTTTTTTAGGGGAAGTTTTTTTTTTAAATGTTGATTGATATTGATTAAGATATGATTCAAGAAAATGGTATTTGTGCTAATCTATCCATTAACTTTAATCACATGGATTCTTTATATTGATGTTAATTCCCAATAAAAGTCCATTCATCACCATCGGCCACTGGTCAGGACAACATCTTGACTCCCTTTTGTGAGCAAGGTTTTTTTTCCCCTTCTAAGAATGTTTTTTCCTTGCAAAAAAATGATGTGTTAGCAACTTTGACTGGTGATTGGGGGGGCTCATCATGAATGATTACAAATGATTGCTATATGATTGATGGACAATCAATATGGGGACATTACTAATCAATATTAACCAACAAAAAGCATGTGGGGATATAATGGAGGAAAAAGCATGTGGGGATATAATGGAGGAAACCAGTGGGATATCATGACAAAACCATGGGCAGTACTGTTTTTTAATGGCGAACAACATGGGTTTAACCCGCAGACATGGTCATCGAAGCAGCAAAAACAACAGAAGTTGGTTGATACCCTCTGATAAATTAACGTAACTATGGAAAATCACCGTTTTTAATGGGAAAATCCACTATTAATGGCCATTTTCAATAGCTACGTTAAATTACCAGAGGGTAAATGACCACATGATGGGAATATCGTGGGGATATAAACCAACCATGTAACCATGATCCATTTCTTTGCTCCATGATGGGATTTTCCCTGGATTTTTACGGCTGCCTTAACCATCGGTTCCCAATGGCACCGGTATGAAGATCTCACTGATCTAACAGGATCTAACATGATCTAACCAAGTTTTGAAGCCCATCAGTTTCAGGATTTGAGTTCTTTTTGCAATCAAATGGTGATTTTCCGTAGCTATGTTAGTTTAGTATAGATTAATTACAATGAGTTCAAGCCTGGCTGGAAATGATTCATGTTGATTCCAATGAAATCTTGGGATTTGCTCCACAAAAATCACCGGTGGATGGGCCCCCCTTTTGAGATAGCGTTCAGTTGAGATATGGCTGTGGCTCAACTAGGGTTTAGGGTAGATACAAATTTATATACCCTCTGGTTATTTAACAAAGCCATGGTATAGATGGCCCATAGAAATAGATGGTTTACCTATTAAAGATGGTGATTTTCCATGGCTATGTTAAATATCCAGATGGTAAATCAACTGAACAGTTATTTCAATAATGGTAGATACAAGTGTGTGTGCTACCATGTGCTACCCTAAACACTGTTTGCTAAAAGTGTTAGCCATTAACTATTACAGGTGCATAATGGGGGTTATAAACATGTCCTTTTGGTAAAAATAGAGGGGATCATATCGCCAAGTCATTATTGGTTATTAATGGTTACCAAAAGGACATTATTGGTACCCTCTGGTTATTTAACATAGCCATGGTATAGATGGCCCATAGAAATAGATGGTTTACCTATTAAAAATGGTGGATCTTTCCATGGCTATGTTACATAACCAGATAGTAATATACTTGACAGGACTCATGCTGCCATGAAGAAGCGATACTGCCACCAGATACCAAGTCCACCCAGGGGCTTGAGCTTTGTCAAGACATTATTGGTTAATAGGTCATTGTTGGTTATGAATCAACAAACATAACTGGGGGGCACCATCCTGCAGATCATCTGCCCAACGCAAAAAAGGCCTTGCATCTCCGATTGCACACCATGCTGTCGGCCGCAGCACGGCTACCAGAAGAGTTGGCGCTGGCGCTCAACCAGGAGCGGCTTCCCATGGTGGGCGCTCGGGGGTTCAGAGCTATGGCTATTTGATGATATTTGATGATATTTGATGGAATTTCGGTGTCATATGTTCTATTCAATGGGACTAGGAACTGCAAAGCCATCAATTCCCAATCAATTGTCAATCAATTCTCAATAAATTCCCAATAAATTCTCCGATGTGAACCACTTTCAAAGCGACCATCCCAGGATCCAAATCCAACATCCGCGCGCGGGCCGGGGCCCGGGCCGGGGCCCTTGGGACCTTCGGGGCCTTCGGGCTCTCCGGAGATGTGTTGGTCCCTGGGCAGCTGGGCCTTTCCGGAACTGTTCTTCGCCTTCAACAGCGCGCAGGTGGGTGATACCGGTGGATGGATGGGTGGTGGATGGGTTATTGGTGATAGACTCCCTATAGATCTCCATGGATGGATGATGATGGATGGGTTATAGATCTCCATAGTTCCCCTGAAAGAACACCATATGGATGAGATGAAGTCTGATGGGATGGGTGGTGATAGACTCCCGGAAATGGTCAACACAAAGATTCTAAAAGAATCGAAAACCATAGGGTAATTGAATTTATATATAAAGAATATGGATATTCCTGGAAATGGTACAAGAATCAGTTCCCCTAAAAGAACACCATATTGATCTGATGATGATAGATTGGATCTGATTCAAAAGCCTATTGAAACTCGTTCGACACCCAACTTCAGCATTGATCAAAACCAACTATTAGATGCATTTAGATACCCTCTCAGTGCTTACCCTCTGGTTAAACGTTAACATAACTATGGAAAATCACAATTTTTAATGGGAAAATCCACTATAAATGGCAATGTTCAATAGCAAACTGTTAGTCATTACCAGAGCATACCAGAGCCGGTTGAAGTCCTCGCTTCGCCAGGAAGCCGTTGATGAAGGCTGTCGCATCTTCAGTTCCAGCCTGTCCACTTCACCAACGGCGCCTTGGACGGAGAACCTGGCATGGCCAGAGGCAGTTGTGAATTGGGATATCTATATCTATACACACACATATATATATATATATATACACTATATAATCACACACACACACACGAATATATATGTATATATATATATAGTATCATGTATATAGTATAATTTAATATATAGTATACTATAACATAATATATTATATTATAATATACTAAACTATATATCATTATTATTATCACTATTATTATTATATATACAATATATAATATATAATAATGATAATAATAAAATAATGATAATAATGCTACTAAGAATAAATATAATATTTCAAAATATATATATAGTAACATAATTTAATATATAATATAGTTTAATATAGCATAATATATTATAATATAGCATAGTATAATATAATATAATATATATATATTGATATGTATAGATATGTTACATATATGTTTAATGATAAATCGCTAAGTTGACTTGTAACTCGGATAGCTAGGGTGTATGAGGGATAACTGTGGTCAACGGGTTTGTAAGCCAGCTATAGTCATACCAGGGCCCTAGAGCCCTAGAGGCAGTTTTGAATTGGGATATCTATTTTTTTCTGGTGATCCTGGAGTTGGCAGATAGAATATGGACTTTTAAAAAAAAACATCATCCAAATAGGACATCAAAAATATCTGTGCACATTCCATTAATTTTGTCTGCTTCAGATTATGATTATGTGCATATACAGAGAGATATATAACTATGGAAAATCACAATTTTTAAGGGGAAAACTCACTATAAATGGCCTTTTTTAATAGCTTGAGGGTATATGGTATCAGATAGATGATTTTCCCAGCAACCTCCATGTAGTTCGCGGCTCTCCCGGCCACGTTTGAGAACCCGCAGAGGGTATATCCTCACGAGAACCCCAACATATTTGATCATATTCACGAAAACCATGATGATTCATCCCATGCGGCTTTTCCCTAGATATTTTACCGTAGGCATTTGACCATAGGTATATTAATGTATATGACCCAAATACCATAATTTTACCACAGGTATATTACCGGGTTTTCCCTAGATATCATAGGGATTTTACCATCGTTTTATCATTTTATAGATGATCTAGATTACCATTTTTACCATAGTTTCCCCTCATTTTACCATTGGTATTGACCCTCTGGTAAACTAGCATAGCTATTGAAAATGGTGATTTATAGGGGATTTACCCATGAATAGCATGGTGATTTTCCATAGTTATGTAAACGTTTACCAGAGGGTATTGATATCCATAACTATTAAATATCTATTAGTTTTATATCGGTATCCATAACTAAACTATTGATAGGATAATATCTAACTATAACTATTTAATAGTTTTATCCATAATCTAATCGCCTTTAGTTATTATTTAATATCCATAACTAAACTATAGGTATCTATCAATAGATAGATCTATCATTGATATCTAGAACCATCATGTAAAACCATCATCTATATCTATATCTATATCTATATCTATATCTATATCTATATCTATCTATGAATCTACGTCTATATCAATATCAATATCTATATCTACATCCATAACTATCTATTGATCGGATTTACCATGGTTTTACATGGATGGTTTTCCCCTTCCGCCGGTCGCCTTCTTCCTCTTAGGATCCCCAAGACTTGTTGCGTGGCGCGCTGCAGCTGGTGCGGCAGAAGGCGGTTGTTATCCTTGGGATGGCCCGAAAAGGTTGGAAAAATACCCAGGAGATGGCCATTTTGGTGGAAAAATGGTGGAAAAATGGTGGAAAAATGGTGGAAAAATCATGGAAGACCATTGAACCATCTTAAAACGATGAAATTTCGGGGGTTAGCCGCGGTTAGCCTATTTTCAGAGCCATGTAGAAAGCACAGAAAATGGCCAACATTTCATGCCATTTTTCAGTTGAACATCATCACCTGAGGAACAAACGCAGTGGGTGGGTAAAACACTGGTTTCTTGTATATAGATGTTCCATTGAATGACTAATTTTATATAGATTCGGATGCTTTCAAATCATCTCAAATCATCTTAAATCATCTCAAATCAGCTCACATCATCTCAAATCATCTCAAATCCCAAGTATTCCCAACATTTCACTTGGTTTAAACCATGTTTAACCTCCTATTTTTTTGGGTTCACCCCTTTTCGCCGTGCAAATTAGCGGCGCTGCAGACCTATGCGCCGCTGGTGGACTACGCGGTCCGTCTCTGCCAGCGGCACTGCGAGCGCATGGCTCAGCGAGCGCAGCCGCATGGCAGGCGGCGAAGGGAACTGGGCGCGCTGTGGGTGGTAGTTGTCGATGGGAAACCATGGGGATGTATCATGGGATATCATGGGATATGTATATATATAATTGGTATATAATCTAGGGATTAATAAATGTCAATGATATTAATGGCTTTGGAGTTTATATAGCGACTGTAACTAGGGGTAAAAAGAAACTAATCTATTTGGGGGATTATTCCAATCATGTTGAACTGTCAGGGGGTAGTTACAATAAATCCTAAACACTTCTTGGAGTTATGTTTGCCGACCTAGTTCCAATTTATTTTGTCCATGGTTTAGTAAGGGATGGGGTTTACCCATATTTTTCGGACCATAAAATGGGGGTTGTAACTAATTTTAAAGAGGAAAGGGATGATTGCCATTGAAGAGGTGGACTCCCGTTATATTCCTATGATATTTCCAGTACATTCCTATTGTATTTCCATTGTATTTCTATATTTCCGGTACATTCCTATGATATTCCCATTGCATTCTGATTCCTATTGTTTTTTATTCCCATTGTATTCCCACTCCATTGATATTCCCATAGTATTCCTATGATGTTCCAATTACATTCCTCCATATTCCCATTCTATTCCCAGCCTATGGCCTATGCCCATTGTATTCCTATGATATTCCCATAGTATTCTGATTCCTGGTGATGGATGTGGGATTATAGGGATTATTCACCTGTGGAATATATGGGAATAGAATAGACATTCCACAGAATATAATTCCCATATATTTAATGGGAAATTTATAGAATATAGGGATTATATTCCCATTCTATTACCACTGATATTCACCTATGAATTTGGGAATAGGGAATACTATTGATATTCCCATTATATTCCCATATATTCCATATACCCTCTGGTTATTTAACATAGCCATGGAAAATCACCATTTTTAATAGGTAAACCATCTATTTCTATGGGCAATTTTCCATGGCTATGTTAAATAACCAGAGGGTATTCCACCGGTTCATGGGAATATTCACCGGTGAAATTCCCATTAAAACAACCTTTTCGGGGGGAATGGTTCCATTCACCCCATGATTTCAGACCTCCCAATCCTCCAAAGGCCCTGCAAGTTTCGTGGCTCCTCCGGGCGACCCTGTGCATTGCAGGAAGGGCACAAGGAGATGACACATCTGGAGACGAGTTCCCAGTAAAACATCATGGTTTTCCAAAGATATCTTCCTTTTTTTTTCTATGACCTATGATGTTTCCAAGATTTTTCCAAGATTTTGTCTCCACATAATTTTCTTTCCACATCATTTTCCTATGGATTTTATGATCGTTCCCATGGAAATTTCCACATCATTTTCCCATGAAACATCGATTTTTCGATGGGTTTTCCCACATCTTTTCGATTCCAAGTCGCAGGAGCCGCACCGCAACAACTTCCGGCCCTGTAAAGTCTGCCTCTGCGGCAAGAGCCAGGTGGAGATGGCCGAAATTTTCCATGGGAAAATCCCTGGGAAAACCATGGGAAAACGCTGGGAAAATGGTGATTTATATGGAAAACTCACAGTTTGCGATGGAAAATCACCATTTTTAATGGGTAAATCAACAACTGTTTTTTTTGTTGAATGGATTCTTTTTACCCAGAAGGCTATTTTTTACCGGAGCCGAGATGTGATGCAAAGTCATGCAAGCCATGAGCAACCCACATTTTTTTTATAGGTTGTCATGATGTAATTGGTCGTCGTGTAAATTAGGTAAAAACAATGATATATGTTTATAGTTCTTACAATTTATCCAGAAAATTCACCAAACAACCATAATATCATGATCACATGCCTCATGCTCATAGTATCACAGTAATCAGATTTTTATATGAATAATTATATATTGATATACCTCAACTGGAATTGCCAATATAGAGTATATATACTTAGTCATGCTATTAATTCCTCGGCCAGTGTATATGATCACTGGGTACATTTACTATAATTTGCTACTGATTCATGTTATTTGAAATTGGCATATAGGTGTGATAAATGATGTGATAAACAATGATAAACCATGATAATCCATGATAAAAACCATGATAAAAACCATGACAAACCATGGTAAACCATGATAAACCATGATAAAAACCATGATAAACCATGATAAACCATGGTAAACCATGATAAACCATGATAAAAACAATGATAAACCATGATCAACCATGATAAACCATGGTAAACCATGATAAACCATGATAAAAACCATGATAAACCATGGTAAACCATGATAAACCATGATAAAAACAATGATAAACCATGATAAACCATGATAAACCATGGTAAACCATGA